>Ga0304729_1000488_pt1 | contig 29460 bp, 26 predicted proteins | sample C_131016_MF_Meta_FD_190475 | JGI IMG/M metagenome (GOLD analysis project Ga0304729, IMG submission 190475) | Freshwater microbial communities from Lake Croche, Canada to study carbon cycling - C_131016_MF_MetaG (v2) (version 2) | ecosystem: Environmental > Aquatic > Freshwater > Lake | place... | reverse complement strand
ACTAGAGGGACTAGCGGGATTAGAAGGATTAGAAGGATCAGAAGGAATGAAAGGATCGGAATGAGCAATTTTGGATTTGGCCCTGGAGACTTCCTGAACGCTGCCCGAGGAAAAAACAATAGCGAGCTCATAACTCTCGATGCACTTCGCGAAAGTTCTCGCACATTTATTGCCGCTCACGAAATCATCCCAGTTGGTTCAACTGATGTCATGCAGATGAAGGAGGCGCTCGAACTTGCCGAGCTTTGGCTCGATGACGTAACTGTTTTTCCTTCCACAAATTCCAGCAACGATGTCGCGTGGTCGCGTCGTGAGTGGCTAGATAACTCGTTAGCAGGTTGGCAGAAGATGGTGGAACCCCTTGCTGAAGGCATGGCAACCGCGCTCTCCACTGTTCTCACAGAAATGACTCAGCAACTCGGAGGTTCAAATCCGGAAGGAATGGATGCGGAAACCTCTAATGAAGTTCGAGATGCAATCGCTGAAAATCTTGGATTGCCTCAAGGATTTCCTATGGGCGGCTTTAGCGTTGAGGCGATAAATCCCATTATGCGAGGATTTATGGGTTCACTTGTTGCAACTCAACTTGGATTATCAGTTGGTGGTTTAGCTCTGAAAATCACTGGATCTCATGATGTTTCACTTCCATTATTCACAAAGCCTGGTACTCACCTCATCCCACAGAACATAAAGGAATGGGCGAAGGATCTTGATATCGAAGAACGAGAAGTTACATATTTCTTGGCACTTCGCGAAGCTGCGGCGGCAAGACTTTTTGCTCATACTCCGTGGCTCACGCAATATATTCAAGATTGCATGACGCAATATGGAAAAGGCATCCGCATCGATGTTGAAAGTATTCAGCGTCAGGCAGAAGACGCAATGGCGTCAGGTGAACTCGATATAAACAACCCCGCATCAATTAATATTGCAATCAATCAGGGAATGTTTATGCCAGAAACTACTCAACAACAAGCATCGGCGCTAGAGAAATTGGAAATGGCATTGGCGCTCATAGAAGGATGGGTTGATCATGTAGTGACGATGGCTGCCAAAGATCGCCTGCCAGCATTTATTTCACTTCAAGAAATGCAGCGTCGAAGTCGAGCAACTAATTCACCTTCTCAACAACTCTTTGCAACTTTGCTGGGATTAGAAGTTTCACCACGCAAAACTCGAGAATGTTCGATCTTCTGGGGCGAACTCGTTGCACTCGCAACGCAGGAATTGCCTGAAGGTATTAAAATTCGTGATCATCGTTGGGAAGATTCTGCGCTTCTACCAACTTTAAAAGATCTCACTGACCCTGAGGGTTTCATTCGAAGCACCACGGTCCCTGATGATTTATCGGGCCTTCTTTAGACCGCTCCCGCCTCTTGATTTAGGTTGATTTAGGCCATAAAAAAGCGAAGCCCCCGGGCGCACGATTCTTTATTTGCCTTCCCCTTGCAAATAATGAACGGTTATCCGAGGACTTCGTGTGCTCAACTTACGAGAACTAAGTATGAGAATCAAATGAGAACTCCGTGTGGGCATGAAAAACTTTTAATAATTTCAGCCCAATTTTCTCTTCATGGTTGAAAGTCACCGGTGTCGCACTGATGTGGATGTCCTTGCTTTGGACCGGGATGAGATTTACCGTTATCACTTGGTGACTGATGAATCGATGTTCGATTCTTAACGCACGAGCTGCCGCCTGTTGATAAACATGTGGAGAAGACGGGGATAACTCACAGTGTCGGTGGATAACCCAATGAAGGACAGTAACTCTCCTATTCACAGAGATCCTGACAAATATATTCAGGAGTTTATTTTTGGAGATATCTTTGAAGGTGTGGGAGAAAAAGCTGTAAGAACTCGTCAGGCTCGCACAACCACAAGATCCACAAATCTTTCAGCCCTGCCCTCTCTTCCTGCCAACCTTCCCGAGTTTCGGGTCATCCGAAGTGCCCGCCGTAAGCGAGGGATCTCAGCAATCCGACAAAACGGACTTATTGAAATCCATATCCCTGAAAAGATGACAAGGCGGCAAGAGCGGGAGATCATCCCCGAGATGATTGGCGCGCTGCTTCGCCGGGAAGCCAAACTCAAGCGAGGCAATGATGTTTTGGAGAAGATGGCCTTAGAGCTTCTAGAGCAACACCTGCCCGACTTTCATGAGAGGCCTGCTTCGGTCTCCTGGCGCTCCATGCGCGAGCGCTGGGGTTCTTGTACGACCATAGACCGAACTATTCGAATTTCAGACCGCCTTAATGGGGCTCCCGAGTATGTTCTAGCCTGCGTTCTCATTCATGAACTCATACATCTTCGCATCGCCGACCACAGCGAGGCTTTCTACGCCCAATTAGCCCGATTCCCCGATCTTGCGCGGGCAGAAGCCTGGCTGGAGGGCTTTGAGGCTGGAATTCAGCTCCTGCCAGACTCGCCAGTGCTGAATTCATCCGTGGATTAAATCCACAAATACGCGTCAAAATCCCCCGCTCAAGCGTGAAGTGCCTGTAACCTCTATGCATACGCACGCTCAGGTCGGGAGGCTCCCGGCCATTGCCTTACTCCAAAAGGAGAGGCGTCGAACTCGACAAGGGCGTCGCGGTGATTGGAGGAGCAATATGGCTGAGGAATATAAGGGTGAGGCTTACTGCGTAAAGTGCAAAGAGAAGCGTGCCTTTGAAGGACACGTCAAGGTCTCAGATTCCGGTCGCCGCATGGCACAGGGCATCTGTCCAGTATGCGGTACCAAAGTGAATCGCATCTTGGGTAAGGCTTAATAGCTAAAGAGCTCTATTAAGCGAAGGCCATTTTGAATTTGTAAATTTGAGCCTCAAAATTCTATAAAGACCGCAGCTTCATCATTGAGAGATTACTTCTCAAGATATGAAGTTGCGGTTTTTTATTTGCCTCGCAGTAGAAGGCGACCTGTGAAATCCCCAGGTTTGGCGCCACGCCAGATATTTAAAGGCAATTCACTGAACACTCTGCCTCGTGCATCATCCAAGGTTTAGCTCCCCCAACCAGATCTTTCCAATGCTCAAGCCTGGGATCTTGCTCATTCAATTGAACACAAAGGAATTCTACGTAGGAGAAGAAGGCGCGGGGTTGTACGTTCCATCAGATCCATATCTTTCAATTGCTCGCGCGTGTGATGGCACGAGGAGTACAGGGTCAATTGCTGAACTTTGTAATCTCGATCACGAAGTAATCCTAGATTTTCTCAAGGAGCTCACCACTCACAACTATGTTGAGTTTCGCACAAGCACCCCGCAAAAGCTTGGTTTGAATCTCTTGAAGAATCATTACCTCGAGCGCGTCACACCTGAGTTCGATCTTTATACGTGGAGAGCGGCTACCTCGGATGGCGGGGAACGCGAAGTTGCATCACGAAAATCATTTGCGATCCTCATTTTTGGAGATCACAGATTGTCTCGAGCCCTGCTGGCGAATCTGCAAGCTAGCGGTTTTAGCCAATCGAAAATATTTGCGACACCAGAGAGCTCGAATAAGCGAACCTCACCAAAAGATGTCTGCGGCGTATTCGTAAAGCCCCTTGATATCGGGAGAAAATACCTTGAAATCAATAAGGAAATTATTGGCAGTTCTCAATTGACTTATGCCGAGCATGCTATTGATTTGGCTCCTCAATTGATAATTTCAACTGGCAATACTGAATTTGATTTCATTCAGCCATGGACGAGTGAAGGGATTCCTCACCTTCAGATTTCAATGCCAACATCTCACACCCTTGAAATCGGGCCGTTGGTCATTCCATCTGATACTTCTTCGGCTGCATCGGGCTCTAGTGCATGTCTCAATTGTGTGAGACTCCACCGGCGCGATTATGTGCCGCTTTTTATTAGCATTGCTACTCAAAACAACATCACAAAACTCAAAAGTCGAGAGATGACAACTGCTTCAACATCATTTGCGGCAGGCGCAGTTACTTCTTATATTTGCGAATTTGCAGCGGGAGGAAGGACTTCCCTCATCAACCATTCGCTCACAATCGATCTTTTAAAACCCCTCGAAGGCATCCGCCATCACCATTGGAGCATGCATCCTGAATGTGGCTGTGCCTCAAGCAACGCGCTCGTCCATCAACTCAGCCTCTGAATCAGTGTTCAATTGAGTTTCGAGTGTGAGTCGTGGTCGCCCAACTCCTCGCTTTTGACTTATAACTCGACCATTGTCGAATAATTGACCGCCCCATACTCCACACGGTTCACTGCGAGAGAGAGCACCTTCAAGGCATGCCCTCACCATTGGACATGCACCACAGGCCCTCTTCGCGCGCGCAATTGTTTCCAAATCTTCGGCGAAAAAGATTTCAGGATCAGCGCTGTGACAAGGCAAGCTCATCGCATTTACTTCACCTTCAAGGCACGTCACTTCACGCAGGCCTATCATCACTCCGGTGCTAGAACAGCTAGAACTACTAGAACTACTTACGTTTCTGCTATCAGCCCACCCTGGGACTAATAGCTCACTCAGGAGAACTCCCATTGTTCTCACTTCCTCTCTATTTGATTTCTATTGATTGTTCATCTGGTTTTATTTATTTTCCTTCTGGAAAAGAAAAAGGACCGCCATCCGTTTGGATGAGCGGCCCTGGTGTGGACTTTTATCGGTTAGCCGATAATCCCCCAGGTTCCGCTCTTCGCATACTTATGATTGGCGAAGGCTGCTGTAAACGCATAGGCGTTAGCTGCGGTTGTTGTTGTGGCATGCCAGAGTGACGCAGTTGTAGCTGCGCCTGATTGAAAAGCACTAGAAGTCGTAACAACGGTTGAATCCAACATTTGCTACTCCCCTCTGGATTTCTCTGAAAGCCTCACAGCGGTTGCTGTGAAGTACCAAGGGTACGGGGGGAGGATTAAACCGCGCAACTTAATTAATTCTTGTGAGCGGGGATTAAATGGAAGCGAGAAATTGGCTGGGTTTTGCCACATAACTAAGGTGCACTTGCTTCTTCGCTCGAGTCAGGCCCACATAAAAGAGGCGGCGTTCCTCTTCGACCTCTGCAGACCCGCGAATATTTGAAAGCGGCAAAGTCCCATCATTTACGCCAACAAGAAAGACGTGATCCCATTCCAAGCCTTTAGCAGCGTGGAGCGTGGAAAGAACAACCCCGGGCAAAGTTGGTGGATTGTTCTGTTCGGCACGGTCTTCAAGTTCACGTAAGAATTGGCGGAGCGTTGTTGTTCCACTCGCCCTCAACTCGAATCCCAGATTAAGAAAGGCGTAGACATAATCTGCTTTTCCAAAGGGCGTAAGAACCGATTCGAGGTCGCGATACCAATCATCTGAAGGCAGCACCGAAGCTTGGCGAATGACTTTCATCGCATCTCTCACATCAACGCGTTCAAAGAATCGGTCAGCGCCTTTTACTTGCGAAGGAATACCTCGCTTTGCAAGTTCATTCTCAAAAATATCTAATTGCGAATTTGTACGAGCCAAGATTGCCAACTCCAAATTCTCGTTCTTCTCGCGAAGTTCGCCCAAGTATTCAACGACTGCTCGGGCTTCATCAAAAGTTGTCTTGTATTCATTGAGAGTAAATGGCTCCCCCGGTTGGTTCATTGATACAAGTTCGTGATGCTCTACGTCGTGATGTTGACCCGCCTGCCTCAGTACCTTATTTGCGGCGCGAATAATTTCAGGAGTTGATCGATAACCACGGCTTAATCGCACAACTTTTGCTTGTGGAAAGCGCTTTGTGAATGAAAGAAGAAAGGTGGAGGAGGCGCCAGCGAATGAGTAAATAGTTTGTGCCGAGTCCCCGACAACGCATATCTCTTCGCGATTGCCCAACCAGAGATTAAGAAGGCGCTGTTGAAGCGGAGAGACATCCTGGTATTCATCGACTGTGAAGTATCGATACTGATCTCTCACTCGTTCACGTACTGCGCGGTCTTCTTCCATCATTCCGACGGTGAGCAGGAGCACATCTTCGAAATCAATAACGCGTTCCTGTTTCTTCGTTGCTTCATATTGTTCATAAACTTTTGCAATCTCAAAGAGATTTTCCTTATTGCTCTTTCCATTTGGCATCATGAGAGTCCTGGATGCTGCTGTCGCTTCATCCACATAAAAATGTGGAGCGATCTCCATCGACTTAGCCCATTCAATCTCCGAAGAAATATCGCGCAGCGTTTGAACCCCTTGAGTCAGATATGTATCTGTCGCATTTATTGAAGCTGCTAAAAGTGGCGCTTTTGTCGTTAAAAGGCGGGGAAATTGGCCACCCAGTGAATGCGGCCAGAAAAACATTAACTGTCGAAGCGCTGCTGAGTGAAATGTTCTGGCAGATGCATTTGGAACGCCAAGCTGGCGCAAGCGTGCACGCATCTCCCCAGCCGCCCGAGCAGTAAATGTCAGGGCTAAAGTCTTTGATGGATCAGCAACACCTGATGCAACTGCGTAGGCGATGCGGTGTGTAATTACTCTTGTTTTTCCTGTACCTGCTCCGGCAATGACAACAACTGGCCCTCGAATTGTAGTAACCGCTTCACGCTGTTCGGCATCTAGTCCTTCAAGTATTTCTTCTGGATTGAGTGCCATCTAATTAACGCCAACTCTCTGGGCTATCAAGACGTGGACGGTCTACTCCGTCGGCGATATACCAAGCATCAATCATTGCTCGCGCGACCGAAAGGGGAGGTGGAAGCAGAAGAGTTTCAGCTTTCAATTGCTCCACAATAGAGTCACGATCAAGCCACTTAATATCAACAATCTCTTCGCCATCTGGTTTTGCATTTAACGGATCTTCGATAATTGCGCTGAACGCAATCATGAGTGATGCTGGGAATGGCCAAGGTTGCGAGCCAATATATTCAATGGAATGCACCTGGACGTTTGCCTCTTCTTTTACCTCACGAACAACAGCTGCTTCAAAAGATTCACCAGGCTCGACAAATCCGGCAAAAGTTGAGAAGCGATGTTCTGGCCATACTTGTTGGCGGCCAAGGAGAATTCGGTCATCTCTGTCGCGAGTTAAAACAATGATTGCTGGGTCTGTACGTGGGTAATGTTCTGCTTCACAGCTTGGACATTTGCGAACGGCGCCGCCCTGCGATGGCGCAGTGCCTACCCCACACATTGAACAATGCGGGTGGCGTTTATGCCAGAGTGCTAATGATTGACCATGTACCGCGAGCCCGATATGTAAATCATTTAATTGTGCTTCGCGAAGCAAGCGATAATTTTCTTCGGGCGCTAAGAAGGTTTCTGAATGAAAGAGAAAATATGCCACACCAGAGCCATCAAGACCTAGAAAATATCGTTCACCATTGCCGATAGATGCCGGCTCTAGAAAAACTAAACCGTTTTCATCCGTCAGAAACTTCTCTCCATTGAAATGTGCAATTTTTCCTTGCGTCCAAAGAGAATCTAGTTTTTCTTGATCGAGGCGAAAATGCGCCGCCCTATCGACCCCACTCTTTGCAAGTGGCAAATTGAGCGGGAAATTAAGCGGAGCGACCATAGGGCGACCCTACTAGACCCGGCTAGGCTCGTTCCATGAAGGTTATTTCTTGGAATGTGCTCCACGGAATGGCAATTCCCCCTGCCCCAGATAGCGGTTTCGAGCAGGCCCTTTCTAGACTTCAGCAAGCGGTGGCGAAGTTGGATGTGGATGTACTAGGCCTTCAAGAAATTGACCACAACCAAAGTCGCTCTTTTCATATTCATCATGTGCAGGAAATTGCCCACGCGATGGAGACTCAATATTGGGCATTTGCGCCAACGCTAATTGGGACTCCGGGTGAAAGCTGGCACGCTGTTGGAGAAGATGAATCGAAAATAGTTTCCCACGATAAAGGTGTTCTCGGCGAGAGCGCTTATGGCATTGGCTTAATATCGCGAATCCCTGTCAAAAAATGGCATCGAGTCGAACTTGGACGCTCACGAGTTGGCCTACCACTTGCAGTTCCAAGCAAGCGCGGCGTGGGTCTTGCTTATGTTCGCGATGAACCTCGAGTTGCACTTGTCGCTGAACTTGAAAATGGCTTTACTGTTGCGGTGACACATCTTTCTTTTGTACCAATTCTAAACTTTCTGCAACTTAAAAAATTGCAACGCGAACTCCATAAGCTTCCCGGGATAGCAATAATTATTGGGGATCTAAACTTGCCATGGAATTTACCGGAGCGGACTGGATGGAAATCACTCACGTCAAAACTCACATATCCATCGTGGGGTCCAAAGATTCAATTTGATTACCTAATGGCTTCTAAAAAGAATCTGGAAAAATTAGATGTAGAACAACTTTCAATAAAAGAGCTTGGTGTTAGCGATCATCTACCAATAGGCGCTGTGATTAAACTAAAGTAACAGCGGAAATTAACTTTTTGATTCCATCTTCATCAAGAATATCGGCAGGACGAATAGTTTTATTTGCTGGGATGTAATGGAATGCTGCGCTTATATTTTCCAGTGGAATATCATGAAGTTTTGAATAGGCCAAGCGATACATTGCTAATTGGATAGCGGCATCGGCCAACTCTTCCCCGCTCTTCACCTTTCCAGTCTTCCAATCAACTACTTCATACTTTTCCTCCCCGATCCGATAAACCGCATCGATTCGACCTCGGAGGAGGATGCCTTCAATTACTGTTTCAAACCCTTCCTCCACGCTCAGCGGCTGCCTAGAGCCCCACTCACTGGCGAGCCATTGGCCTTGTAACTTTTTAAGGGCAGCAGAGCCTTTTTCCTCGCTCATATGTTCGATTTCATCAGCATCTTCATTTCCAAAGATGTCATCATCAAAGAGCACGCTTCTCTCAAAGTGTCTTTCAATCCAGGTATGAAAATCTGTTCCTTGGCGCGCAACGTGTGGCGTATGTGAGGGCATTGGTCTTCGAATATTTAGCGCAAGCTCGCTCGGATCAGATTTCAATCGAATGAGTGTGGAAACGGAAAGCCTTGTCGGTAAATAAACCTCAGTAACTGCCGAGTATCTTCGGCGTTCAAGAATGAGGGCAGCCGCGTCTTTAAGAAGTGCCTCTTCATCACTCGTTGAAGCCGAAATATCTTCATACTTCTTCTCCTTTGTACTTTCCACTAATTTCGCCGATCGTTGGATAGACGCTTGACGCATTGGGGCAAGTGGCCATGTTGCACTCTTCTTTGTGACAAGATTTGGATTCTCGACAACATCTTCACTAATTTGCGAGAGCACTCTCTCCGGATATCTAGCCTCGACAAACTCTTTCAGCCAGGTAAATATTTCACTCTCAGCGTTTGCTCGCTTGCCATCTCCGTACATTGCACTTGTTCCAAAAAGGTGGGTCTTGGCACGTGTAAAAGCCACATAGGCAAGTCGTAACTCCTCCTCACGCTTCTTTCGTTTCCAGCGAGATTCAAATTCCTTCAGTGCTTTTCCAGTGGCCACAAATGTGTTCTCAATCGGAAGCCTAAAGTCATCTACATCCATGGAATCTTTTCGAAGCGCAAGTTGAATTGAACCTGAACTCTTGAGCCAACTATCTGAGCCTTTGCCTGCATTTGGAAAATTCTTTTCGTTAAGCCCAGGAACTGCAACTGCTTCCCATTCAGCTCCCTTAGACGTGTGAATGGTCAATATTTGAATTGCATCATTGGAAACGGTAACGGTTGCGGGTTTAAGTCCACCTTCCTGAGCCTCGGCGACTTCTAACCAGCGAAGGAAGGCAGAAAGTGTTCCTCCGCTTCGTTGAAATGTTGATGCTTCATCTAAGAATGAATCGATATGTCTGCGACCAGATTGCCAACCATCACGCACGAGAAGTTCAGTATCAAGGCGGAGAAATCTTTCAACTTCGGTAATGATGTCGGTCAGTGATCCTCCGAGAGAGCGACGTAAAGAAGCTAGTTCTAGGGCAAATTCCTTTAGTCGTTTCAAGCCCTCGCCGGTGAAATATGAGCTTTGAGCTTTTTCAATCTCATCCAATGCTTCAATAATCGAGCCGACTGGCAAATCATCCGCTTCCAATACATCTGGGCTGCCATTTTCAAGAGCGTACTCCAGAGATTTTGCTCGAGAGTCATTTCCTTCTTTTGCTCTATCGCGAGCAAATCGGCCGAGCCCTGCAAGATCTTTTGGTCCAAGGGCTACACGTGGTCCAACAAGTAATCGAGCAAGTGCTGTTCCGTGATCTGGAAATGTCACCGACCTCAATACAGCGATGATGTCAGCAACCTCAGGGACGTGGATCAACCCTCCAAGGCCAACCACTTCCGTTGGGAGGCCGCGATCTCGCAGCGCATTTTCAATCTCAGTTATATAACTCTTAGTGCGAACTAAGACTGCACACGTAGGGCGCTCATCGGCAGGCCGTGGTTTTCCAGTCTCATCCATCCATAGTTTCTCGAAATAATCTGCGATGCCTTCAGCTTCGTCTTGACGAGTTACGTAACGTCCAGCAAACACTTCACCGTTTCCTGCTCCAGGCCGGAGCGAGAGTTTCTTTACACTCGTCGTGGAGCCACTCCCCTTGGACTCATTGATAGCTGCTGCATGTTGATCAATTATCAAGTTTGCGAAATCAAGAATTTCAAGGTCGTTACGCCATGTTGTAAGCAAATTAAATTCGACACATTGCGTACCACTCGAGGCAAAACGCTTTGCAAAATCTCCAAGTGTTTGTGCTGCCGCGCCGCGCCACCCATAAATAGATTGATGGGGATCACCTACCGCCGTGACGCAATGTCCAGAATTTCCAAAGAGATTAGAGAGAAAGCGCACTTGGCTAAATGATGTGTCCTGATATTCATCAAGTAAGACCACTTTGTAACGAGCAGATTCTCGGAGTGACATTTCTTTAACTTCTTCAGATAAGCGCGCTGCTAAAGCCATGTGATCATCAAATGTCAGAGTGCCATTCGACTTTCGATATTCATCTGCTTCCCGCACCATGCGCAGTATCGATATTCGCTCTTTCAAGACCGTTATCGCATCACGAACTTCCTGATTTGAGCGCCCTGTTATGGCCTCAAACTCAGCCAATTTCGCCCTATCCAAAGCTTCGACTTCACCGATAGTCAGATTATGTTCAGCAATCTGGGAAGAGAGCGACATTACATTTTCGACAATCTTCTTTGGCTTGTGCGTGATTGGGAATTCGATATCTCCTTCACGGGTGACGATGTTGTGCGTTAATTGCCAAGCTGCTGCCTCGCCAATTGGCTCAACCGAGGAATCAATTCCTAGCAAGATTCCATATTCATTGAGCGCCCGTCCGGCATAGGAATGATATGTAGAAACTTCAACTGCGATATCTAGACTCTCGCCAATCTCATCGTTTGGCAGCAAACCCACTTTGCGCAATTGACGAAGGCGCTTACGAATACGCTGAGAAAGTTCTCCCGCCGCCTTTCGTGTAAATGTAAGTCCGAGAATCTCATTTGGCGCGACAACTCCGTTTGCAACCAACCACAGAACGCGTTGGCTCATCGTCTCAGTCTTACCTGAACCAGCGCCGGCAATGATGACAGCAGGACCCCAATGTTTAGATTCAATAATTGCGCGTTGTTCTGCGGTTGGCAGAATTAGTTTTCCACTTAAAGATCCCAGCGCTTCAGCAATTTGGGAGGAACTTATTTCTTTGCGAAGTTCAATTTTTCCATCAACAATTCGAGCGTTACTGGTCATTACTCAATCACACTCCTTCCATTTGCTTGCAAAGGACAGATGAGTTTGACTGAACATGTTCGGCAGTTCTTGTTGAGAGTTGCTGTGAATTGATTTGCACTCATTCCATCAGCAGCGCTTTCAATTTGAGCAGCAACAGCGTTACGGTCTACTGTTGGTTGGGTTCGAAGGGCGGCATCTGCCCGATCTCCCGCTACAAAGAGAAGTTGCGCTCCCCCTGATTCCTTAATATCTGAAACTGCAGCGAATCCACCTTCCATGACGGCAAGCTGATATGCGGCAAGCTGTTTATGTTCTAGAGCATCTGCGGGTGAAATTGCGGTTGCACCAGTCTTGAGATCAACAACATGCAAAGATTTTCCGTCACTCTCGAGTCGATCAACACTTCCACTCAATATTGCTCGACCAATTTCTATCTTGAATTTCTCTTCAACTGCCACTATTTCACGCTCGTTTTCGCGGTGCCAATCAAAGAACCGCTTCAACATGGCCCGTGCCTCAAGAAGTTGGGCTTCTTTAAACCAGCCAACGCTTTGATCCACGATTGACCAAGAGTCAGTCAATTTCTCAATAGCCTCTTCTAGAGTGAGGGTCGAATCATCTGCCGCCATTCGAGCAAGGGCGTGGATTGCAGTTCCAAGAAGTTGTGCAGTTGAATCTCCATCTCGCGCGCCATTCTTTTCAAGAAACCATTTCAGTCCACAATCTTCGAAACTCTGCAATCCACTCGGAGAGACAAAAACAGATTGATCTTTTGCAACTACAGGAGCCTCACTACTCAACGGGCGGGCGCCGAGCCACGTCGATGGATTAGCTGATGAAAATCCTTCCGATGCCAGGCTCTTTAATAACGAGGCCGCAAACTCTTTGTCTCCTTCAACGCCACCTTCTAAAACTCTACGAAGCTGGGAAATCAGTGCTTGCGGCGTCAGTGCTCGCTCACTCGTTGCATGCTCACCCTCATCCGATGAGACTCCATAAATTTCTTCATATATCTCATCAAAGAAGCGAGAAGGTTGCAAGTCTTCGGCCTGCACAGCAGTAACCAAGAGCCGCGAGTTGGCGCGAGTTCGCGCAACATTAAGGAGACGTCGTTCATCTTTCATGAGTCCATAAGACGCGCTCGCTGCAATTTCACCAGGTGAGCGCAAACCTGTGCGCTCTGCTTCCACGAGACGCTCGCTTCCCAGCAGCGAACCTCGCTCTTTTAAATTTGGCCAAGCGCCTTCTTGTAATCCAGCAAGTGCGACAAACTTCCACTCCAAACCTTTGGCAGAATGAACCGTCAACAAAGAGACTACATTTTCTTTTTGTGCCTTTGAAAAGATTGCATCGCTGAGAATTCGCTCTTCGAATAGTTGATCAATAAATGTAGTCGCGCGCGCTCCTGGTGCTCGTTCACTAAACCTGCGAGCCGATTCAAAGAGTTGAATCACAGAATCGATATCTCGATCGGCAAGGGCTCCTTTATTTCCACCGTTGAGAGCTCTTTCTCGCCACAGAAGCGAAATTCTTGCTCCGTTGTAATCCATTGAACTATCCCAAATTGCCCACAAGACATCACTCACATCTCCACGCGATGCTTTACGTGCAGCCACCAATAAATCTCTCAATCGAGCAAAGGGGCGAAACTCTGAATCCACAGAAATCGTAGGATCATCAATGAGTTCCAGTGCCATCTCTGTCGTTGTTTTTGAATCACCATCGATACGTTCCTTCGCTAATTTCACGCGAATTTGTCGAAGCTCCAAAGCGTCTGCTCCACAGAATTCCGATAGCAAAACGGCCTCAATTCGCTCCCAATTACCTGGCGTTAAAAGATGTGGGCGAAGCGCAAAGTTTGCGATATCTAAAATCGGACGAACTGCAGGGTTGTCAGCCAATGCAAGGGCGCCGGCGTCAACGCTTAAAGGAATTCCGTTTTGCGCAAATGCTCTTTGTAAGGCTGCCACTTGAAGACCAGGATTTCGAACAAGCACGGCCATCTCTGACCAAGGCAGTCCATCGTGAAGATATGAACGTTTTAGTGCATGAGCGATGTATTGAGCTGCTTCAGCATGGCTTGCAAGCTTTGCTGCCTCTTCAACTCGATCACCATTGAAACGATGTACTTTCTCTAATGTGATTTGTGTTGAAGTATTTTCCCGAACATATCTTTCAACGCTATCTGGATCCGCACCACGGAATCGGCCAACCGCAGATTCTGCATCGAGAAAGAAAATAGTGTCTTTTGGCGCAATCAAATCAAGAAGTTCGCGTTGACTCTTATCACTCTCTTGGAATTCATCAATGAGAATGGTCGTGAACATAGAACGATACTTTGAAAGTAATTCTGGCGATGATTTCAAACGATTAATCGCTTCAACAATAATGGCAGAGGGATCAATCCGAATGACAGTTTCACCAACGCTCATGCTTCGCAAATTCATCACATCGACATACGATGCCCAAAACTCTGCTGCTCCCTTCCAATATGGCTCATTCATCTCATGTGCTAATTGTTTTAAATCTTCAGGCAATAGACCAAGTTCGGTGCCACGAAGAATCAAATCGCGCACTTCGCGAACAAATCCTTTGGTCTTTTTTGCTAAATCTAAATCTTCATGCCATGCAGATTTATCAAAACCACTTTCGAGCATCTCACCGATAAATGCATCCTGTTCGGCACCTGATACCAAGATATACATGGGATCTTCGGGAGAAAGCTTTTCGTTGAGAATCGAGAAAGCTAAGGAGTGAAAAGTTCTAGCCAACGGATTTGTCGCTGTGCTCTTTGCGCCAATAGCAATCTGATCACGAATTATCGATGCACTCTCGCGGCCGTAGGTGATAATTAAAACTGTATTTGGATCTTGCCCTGCATCCATTCGAGAAAGTGCGGAGCGAATCAACGTCGTAGTTTTCCCGCTTCCAGCTTTGCCAAAAACCCCGAGTGAACCCCTGAAACTAATGACTTCTTCCTGAGCAGAATCTGAATTGAAAGTGGGCACGGCAATAGCTCGACGAACAAGCTTCAGATTGGCGGCCATGGCACTATCTAACCCAATGAGACTGACAAATGAGCATGGAAATGACGAAAGTCCCGACTCAACGTGGAATCGGGACTTTCGAGGTCAAACTAATTGGCGGTTAGGTTGGATTTCTTTGCGCGAGCAGTTGCACGTGCGCGCTCGTTGCCGTCAAGGGTGACCTTGCGGATACGAACAACGGCCGGGGTAACTTCGACGCATTCATCTTCGCGACAGAATTCCAAAGCACCTTCCATGTTGAGCTTCTTCGGTGGAATCAAACGCTCTGATTCATCTGTACCTGAAGCACGCATATTGGTGAGCTTCTTTTCGCGAACACAGTTAACGTCCATATCTTCAGAACGTGAGTTCTCGCCGATAACCATACCTTCGTAAACCTCATCACCTGGCTCAACAAAGATGCTTCCACGGTCTTGTGTTCCATAAAGAGCATAAGAAGTAACTGTTCCCATTCGGTCTGAAACAAGTGATCCAGTTCCGCGGGTACGGATATCTCCGTGCCAAGCTTCATACCCATCAAAGACGTGGTGCAGGAGGCCTGTTCCACGAGTTTCAGTTAAGAATTCAGTTCTGAAACCAATAAGCCCACGTGAAGGAACGCGGTAATCAAGGCGAATCCATCCGGTGCCATGGTTAACCATTTGCTCCATGCGGCCTTTGCGAAGTGCCATTAGCTGAGTAAGAACTCCGAGGAATTCTTCAGGTGCATCAATAGATAGACGCTCCATTGGCTCGTGAACTTTTCCATCGACTTTCTTCAAAACTACTTGTGGCTTTCCAACTGTTAGTTCGAAACCTTCGCGCTTCATAATTTCAACAAGAACAGCAAGCTGCAATTCTCCGCGGCCTTGAACTTCCCATGTATCTGGGCGTTCTGTGTTGAGAACGCGAAGTGAAACGTTACCAACGAGCTCGGCATCAAGGCGACCCTTAACTTGGCGAGCAGTGAGCTTTGTTCCACTCTTGCCAGCAAGAGGAGAAGTGTTGATACCGATTGTCATCGAAATTGAAGGTTCATCCACTGTGATCAAAGGAAGTGCAACTGGGTTTTCTACATCTGCAAGCGTTTCACCAAGTGTGATGGTCTCAATACCCGCTACAGCAATGATGTCTCCAGGATGTGCTTCAAGAGCCGGAACGCGTTCAAGCGCTTCGGTAATCAAAAGCTCTGAAATCTTTACTCGCTCAGTTGTCCCATCTGTCTTCATCCAAACAACTTGCTGACCCTTCTTAATTACACCTTCGCGTACGCGACAGAGTGCAAGGCGACCAAGGAATGGAGATGAGTCAAGGTTTGTCACGTGAGCTTGTAGTGGGGCACCCTCATGATATTCAGGTGCTGGAATTGCAGAGAAAATTGTGTCGAACAAAACGTCGAGGTTCTCTTCTTCTGGCATTCCACCATCTGCAGGACGAGTTAATGATGCGCGACCGGCTTTGGCTGACGCATATACAACTGGGAATTCAATTTGTTGTTCGTTGGCATCTAGATCCAAGAACAATTCATACGCTTCATCAACAACTTCAGCGATTCGTGAATCCGGACGGTCAACTTTGTTAATTACCAAGATAACTGGAAGATTCTTCTGAAGAGCCTTACGCAACACGAAACGTGTCTGAGGAAGTGGACCTTCTGAAGCGTCAACAAGCAAGATAACGCCATCGACCATTTCAAGTCCGCGCTCTACTTCGCCACCGAAGTCGGCGTGGCCTGGAGTATCAATGATGTTTACGATGGTGTTTCCGCGCTTAACAGCGGTGTTCTTGGCAAGGATCGTAATTCCCTTTTCGCGCTCAAGATCCATGGAATCCATCATGCGGTCTTGGCCTTCATTCTGCTTTTTGTGCGCAGCAAATGCGCCAGATTGCCACAACATTGCGTCAACAAGTGTGGTCTTGCCATGGTCAACGTGGGCAATGATCGCAACGTTACGAAGATCTTCGCGCTTCTTTACAGGCAGGTCTTTAAGGTGTGGTTGCTTTCTCATTTGATTTCTATTCCCTCGTTAATTAGACGTTGAATCGGAATTCAACGACATCTCCATCTTGCATTACGTAATCTTTACCTTCCATGCGCACTTTTCCATGCGCACGTGCTTCTGCCATCGACCCTGCAGCGATTAAATCGTTGAAGGAGACAACTTCTGCCTTGATAAAACCTTTTTGAAAATCTGTATGGATGACGCCTGCTGCCATTGGCGCAGTGTCACCCTTATGAATTGTCCAAGCCCGTGATTCTTTTGGACCAGCAGTCAGATAAGTCTGAAGTCCCAAAGTATCGAAACCGACGCGCGCCAAAGTTGTGAGTCCAGGTTCTGTTAACCCGATTGCTTCCAACAACTCCATCGCATCAGCATCGTCGAGTTCAGAAAGTTCTGCCTCTGTCTTTGCATCTAACAAGATCGCTTCCGAAGGGGCAACTAGCGCTTGCAACTTTGCGCGGAGTTCGAGATCACCAAGTTCTTGGGCATCAACATTAAAAACATACAAGAAAGGCTTCGTCGTCATCAATTGAAGTTCCGCTATAAGTGAAAGGTCAATTTTTGAACCGTAAAGAAGTTTTCCCTCATTCAAGATGAGCTGAGCTTTCTTTACTTCTTCAAGAACGCCTGCTTTCTCTTTTTGAATACGCGCTTCTTTTTCTAGGCGAGGAATTGCTTTCTCGATTGTTTGAAGATCAGCGAGCGCAAGCTCAGTATTGATAACTTCGATATCCGACGCTGGGTCAACGAAGGCAGATGTGCGTTCACCTTCACGAGTGACGTTTTCATCTGTGAAGACTCGTATGACTTGGCAGATTGCATCTGTCTCTCGGATGTTGGCTAAGAATTTATTACCGAGTCCAGCTCCTTCAGAGGCGCCTTTCACTATTCCGGCAATATCTACGAAGGAGACGACAGCCGGGAGGAGCTTTTCTGATCCGAAGACTGTAGCCAATTTAGCCAGACGCTCATCTGGGACCCCCACGACGCCTACGTTCGGCTCAATGGTGGCGAAGGGATAGTTGGCGGCTAGGACGTTGTTCTTGGTGAGGGCGTTAAATAGGGTCGACTTACCCACGTTTGGCAGTCCGACGATTCCAATTGAGAGGCTCACAGGGGGTTAAGGATACGGGGCTTTGTCGGTCCTTCCTGCCACCATACGTCCATGAGCAACCTTTCACTCGTGATTTCAGCGCTAGTCGGTCTAGTGGGCCTAGTCGTAGGCGGGGCTTTAGCCACCCTTTACGCTCGCGCTCGCTCTTCAAAACTTAATTCCGAGATTTCTGCTGAAATAGCAAAAAATAAGGTCTTAACAGATCAACTTGATGCCCTTCGAAAAGAAGAGAGCGAGAAGGTTCGCCTCGATCAGTCGCTACAAGCCGTTACTCAAACAATCAATATTCTCTCCAAGCAATCGCAAGAGGCAGAGTTAAAACGCGTTGAAGCCGAATCTGTGATGCGTACTCAAATCGAAAATATGCGCACTGGAAATGAAACACTTCTTCGCGAGACAACTCGATTGGCTGGCGCACTTTCAAATTCTCAAACCCGTGGAAAGTTTGGCGAAACACAACTTGAGATGATTTTAGAAAATTCAGGGCTCATCGAAGGCGTGCATTTCTTCAAACAAGATTACCGATCGAAAGATGCTGCAATTTCAAAGCCTGATATCCGCATCGCAATTCCTGGTGGCTCTGAAATATTTATCGATTCTAAGTTTCCTTTTGATCGCTTCCTTGAAGCAATTGGCGAAAGTGATCCAACCACTCGTCGCTCGTTGATGGAGTTACACGCAAAGGATTTGATGGGGCATGTAAACGCTCTTGCTAAGCGTGGCTATCAAGAGAGTTCAAATTCTCCTGACTACGTAGTCCTCTTTGCGCCATTTGAATCCATACTCTCGGAGGCTCTTGAAGTTGATCCACAGATCCTTCACAAGTCATTTGAAAAAGGCATAACCATTGCAACTCCCACCACGATGATGGCTCTTCTCCGCACCGTTGCTTACGTATTTAATCAATCAGAGATGGCGCATAACGCAACTGCAATTACCGATTTGGCTGGGCTTCTTCTTAAGCGAATTGGCGTCGTCCACAACAAAATTGCCGCCCTTGGTAAATCAATCAAGACTTCAGAGCGTGCTTTCAACGACTTAGTACAGAGCGCGGAAGAAAACATGTTACGCCCTGCCCGCAAAATGCTCTCACTGGGCGTTCCTTCATCCAATAAACTCAAATCTAATGAGCATCTAGATGATGAACTCCGTGAAATAAAGCCGAAACTCGCGATTGTGAATGGCGAACTCTTCGATGATGAAGATATTGATTTGGATGAGACGGATGGAGAGTTAGAATGAGCACCGTGAGTAACATGAGCGATATAAGGATTTCAAACCCAATCAAGGGTCCTGGGCTTAAGGGTCCTGGAATCGTGATCTTACAATTTCTTCTTATTCTCTTCTTTGAGACTTTTGAATATGCCTTCACAAAAGTAGGAATTTTTACTGGGCTAGCCATTTTGATTGCATTTCTGGGTGGAATTTATCTTGGCCGCGGCGGCACAATTTTTACTGCCGTAGTCACGCCGCCCCTCGCATTTCTTTTCTCAACCCTTCTTTTAATTGCAAGTATTGGAGGCGCAGGGCTAAGTGTTTCTCATATCGGGCTTGATCTTGTCTCAATGCTCGGCGCTGCCGCTCCATTTTTGGTCATTGGCGCTGCCGCTGGATGGGCGTACTACTTCATTCAAAAATTAAAGAAATAGCGCTAATTCACGCCGGCATCTTTTAAGTCTTTGCGAAGTTCTTGAGGAAGAGCGAAAGTTAGGCTCTCTTCAATTGCTGTCACTGTCTGCACATCTCCAAAGCCTCGCTGCGCAAGCCAATCGAGCAAATCATCAACCAAAATTTCTGGAACCGATGCCCCACTAGAAATTCCAATGGTCTCAACTCCAACAAGCCATTCTTCATTAACTTCTGAGGCAAAATCTACAAGGTAGGCGTTCTTGGCGCCGTACTCTTTTGAAACTTCTACAAGCCGAACTGAATTAGAAGAATTAGTGGAGCCTACGATAAGAACCAAATCAGCCTGCGGGGCAATCTGCTTTATTGCTTGCTGGCGATTCTGAGTTGCGTAGCAGATATCATCACTTGGCGGATCTTGCAGAAGTGGGAACTTCTGTTTTAATGAAGCGACAGTTGCAAGAGTTTCATCAACGCTCAGAGTCGTCTGCGAAAGCCAAATAACTTTCTTCTCATCACGAACTGTGGCGTTTTTGATGCCTTGCACTCCATCGACAAGTTGTACATGCCCCGGCGCCTCACCGGCAGTACCTTCAACTTCTTCATGTCCTTCGTGGCCAATAAGTAAAATGTCGTAATCTTCGCGCGCAAATCGCTTTGCTTCATGGTGAACTTTTGTCACCAGCGGGCAGGTTGCATCGATGGTCTTCAAATTACGTTTTGCAGATTCGTCATGTACCGACGGGGCAACTCCGTGAGCGGAGAAAACTACGGTTGCACCCTCTGGCACCTCATCGACCTCTTCCACAAAAATCGCGCCTTTTTCCTCGAGAGTTGCTACTACGTGCTTGTTATGGACGATCTGCTTTCGGACATAAACAGGTGCGCCGTAAAGCTCAAGTGCCTTTTGGACAGCAATTACCGCTCTATCGACCCCTGCGCAATAACCGCGTGGTGCGGCAAGAAGAACTCGTTTAGCCATCCCCCGATACTAATAGAGTTAGCGGGTGCACGAGACATCCGCGGAAAAGCCCCTCTCCGTCCGCGTTATTTCTGAGGCGATCGGTGACTACATAAGCAAACTCGGCGCCGTATGGATTGAGGGAGAACTTTCCGAAGTCACCGTAAGGCCGGGGGCTCCGATGGTCTTTATGCGTCTTCGAGACACAAGCGCCGACATGAGTCTTTCAATTATGTGTCACCGATCGGTATTGGAAGCCGTGCAACCGCTGCCACAAAATGCGCGCGTTGTTATGCACTCAAAAGTCTCTTGGTATGCCAAGAACGGTTCGCTCTCAATGTCTGTCAAAGAAATTCGGCAAGTGGGAGTCGGTGAACTTCTTGCAAGGCTAGAACTTCTAAAATCAACACTAGCCGGAGAAGGCCTTTTCGACCTTGACCGCAAGAAACCACTTCCATTTCTGCCAAGAAAAGTTGGCCTTATTTGTGGACGCAACAGTGACGCCGAAAAGGATGTCATCGAAAATGCAAAGAGGCGTTGGCCATCTGTGCAATTTGAACTTCGAGAAGTTGCCGTACAAGGCGCCGCCGCTGTAGTTGAGGTTTCACAAGCACTACTGGATCTGGACGCAAATCCTGATGTGGATGTAATCATTATTACCCGAGGCGGTGGCTCCTTTGAAGACCTCCTACCTTTCAGCGACGAGAGCTTGGTTCGATTGGTTGCAAATGCAGTGACCCCAATCGTGAGCGCAATTGGACATGAAAAGGATGCTCCTCTTCTTGATCTCGTTGCAGATTATCGCGCATCGACTCCGACCGATGCTGGCAAACGCGTTGTGCCAGATGTGCAAGAAGAAATGACGAAGATTAGAAATCTGCAAGACCGAGCCGCAAGACATGTCAGCAACTTCATCGATTTTGAACGTCATCGATTGGAAAACATTCGCAGCCGGCCCATATTTCGAGATCCACTTTCAATGGTGACTCTTCGCCAAGAGGCAGTAAGCGCATTGCGTGCGAGGTCAAGTCGAAGCACGGGCCACCGCCTAAACCTTGCCCAGGAAGAACTCACTAATTTGCGTGCTCAAGTCCGCACACTCTCCCCGCAAGCCACTTTGGATCGTGGCTATGCCGTCGTACTTACGCAAGAGGGAAATATCGTTAGAAAAGCTTCATCGCTCACGGTTGGCCAGAAGATTGCCATTCGCGTAGCAAACGGTGTGGTTGCCGCCACAACCGATGGCGTCAAAGAAGAGGAGTAGATTTAAGAAATGACCGAGAAGAAGATTTCTTATGAAGCAGCCCGAGATGAACTCGCTGAACTAGTTTCGCAATTAGAAAGTGGACAAGCTTCACTTGAAGAATCCCTTGCACTGTGGGAGCGCGGAGAAGCGCTTGCCAAAATTTGCCAAGAGTGGCTAGATGGAGCCAAAGCGAAACTGGATGCGGTGGCGAAAGATGCCTGAGTTTCATTACAGCGATCTTCTTCCTATCGGAGAAGATAAAACCGAATACCGCCTTTTATCAACAGAAGGTCTCTCAACATTCTCGGCCGAAGGAATCGAATTCTTAAGAGTTGCTCCGGAAGCACTAGAGCGGTTAACAGCCGAGGCAATCCACGACATCAACCATTATCTACGTCCGGCTCATCTTCAACAACTTCAAAATATTGTCAATGATCCAGAGAGCTCTCCTAACGATAGATTTGTGGCAATCGATTTATTAAAAAACGCAAATATTTCAGCTGGCGGAATATTGCCAATGTGCCAAGACACTGGAACCGCGCTTGTCATGGGTAAAAAAGGTCAGTATGTGTTGACCTCCGAAAAGGATGAGAAATCAATTTCAAAGGGCGTCTATGACGCTTACACAACTTTGAACCTTCGCTACTCCCAGATGGCGCCCGTCACCACATGGGAAGAGAAGAACACTGGAAATAACCTCCCTGCTCAAGTTGAAATTTATTCAGATTCCGAGCATGCATCTGAATACAACTTCCTTTTCATTGCAAAGGGGGGCGGAAGCGCGAACAAGTCATTTCTCTACCAAGAGACCAAAGCCGTGTTGAATCCCAAGTCATTTATGAATTGGCTTGATGAAAAACTTCGCTCACTCGGCACGGCAGCCTGTCCGCCGTATCACTTGGCAATCGTCATAGGCGGAACGAGCGCCGAACACACCCTAAAAACAGCGAAATTGGCTTCTACTAAGTACCTTGATGCCCTGCCGCTTAAAGGCGATCCAGTAACTGGCCATGCATTTCGCGATGTTGAACTTGAAGAAGAAGTCTTGAAACTCACTCGCACCCTTGGAATCGGTGCCCAATTCGGCGGAAAGTATTTCTGTCACGATGTGCGCGTCGTTCGACTTCCTCGTCATGGAGCCTCCTTGCCAATTGCTATAGCAGTCTCATGTTCTGCTGACCGCCAAGCAAAGGGAAAAATTACAAAGGATGGAATTTTCCTAGAAAAATTGGAACGCGAGCCTGCTCATTTCTTGCCAGAAACAACTGATGAACATCTAGACGACAACGTCGTACATGTGGATTTGAATCAACCAATGTCAGAAGTCCTAAAGACACTCTCAAAATACCCAATTAAGACCAGACTCTCGCTCAACGGAACTCTGGTGGTTGCAAGAGATATCGCGCATGCAAAAATCAAAGAGTTAATTGATGCTGGAAAGCCGATGCCGGATTACATCAAAAATCACGCTGTTTATTATGCCGGCCCTGCCAAAACTCCTGAAGGCTATGCATCGGGTTCTTTCGGTCCGACAACGGCTGGACGCATGGATTCTTACGTCGATCAATTTCAATCCTTAGGCGGCTCTATGGTCATGCTCGCAAAAGGCAATCGCTCAAAGGCCGTCACAGATGCCTGCCAAAAAAATGGTGGCTTCTATTTAGGATCAATTGGTGGGCCAGCCGCCCGACTTGCTCAAGATTGCATCAAGAAAGTTGAAGTCTTGGATTACGAGGAGCTAGGAATGGAAGCAATCTGGAAGATTGAAGTTGAAAACTTCCCAGCATTTATTGTTGTAGACGATAAAGGCAATGATTTTTTTGCTGCAACTTCCAAACCAATGCAGATTGGCTTAAAGCCGGAAAATTAGTAGCCGTGGCTCCGATGTTGCTTGCGAAGAGCTGCGCATGGTGAGCCATAGCGGGAATTGATATAACGAAGTCCCCAGCGAATTTGGGTGACTGGATTTGTTCGCCAATCTAGTGAAATGACAGCCATCTTGTCCGCAGGCATTGCCTGAGGAATTCCGTGGGCGCCGCTTCGGTAATTGTGGGCTTTGAAGTTCCAATGGCTCTCGTTATTCCAAAGCTGGTCCAGACAGGAAATCTGGCTCGAGTTCCACTTTGAATAATTGACCGCGATGAGGTCGGCTGCCACAGATTTCGCTCCAAGAGGAGTCTTTGCTAATTCCACTTGCTTTGCCTGGAGTGAGACCAGAGCCATGACATGGGCGTTAACCGAAGGAACATTTCCAAGATCAAGAAGACCTGGCTCCAGCGATGTTGGGTCGATGGCTGTTTGACCAGGAAGAGCAGGCAGATCAGGAATGGTAACTTCGCGAGACATGGCGTTTTGAGCAAAAGAGGTGTCGACGGTTGCAAGGATGGAGAGTCCGAATGCGACTGCTACTGCGAAACCTGGCTTGCGAAACTTTTCAAACATCCTCTGCGACTCCTTCCTTCTGACCCATTAAATTCACCTGCAGTTAATCTGCGGGCTTCTTGTACGGGTGAAGGCTTTCAAGGATGGCAAGTCAGGGCAAATCTAATCCCGCGTGGGGCGGAAAAAAGATTTATGTCACAGTTTTCTACCCTTGCAAAAGTGCAGGTCAGACAGGTAACTGTCCGATTTAACCCTTTTGTCGGGCAGAGCTCTTTGTGGCCTCAGATGCGGCTGAATCTGGATACCAGCCGCTGAAGTTCAAAGGCTCTTCAAGCATCTCGGTAACAAGCGCGGCGATGGCCGAGCGCTCAGACCTAGTCAAAGTAACGTGGGCGAAGAGCGGGTGGCCCTTGAGTGACTCGACCACTGCGACGACCCCGTCATGACGGCCAACTCGAATGTTGTCTCTTTGGGCAACGTCGTGAGTTAGGACCACTCTGGAGTTTTGGCCCATTCGAGAGAGAACCGTGAGCAATACACCTCGCTCCAAAGATTGCGCTTCATCAACAATAACGAAGGAGTCATGCAAGGAACGCCCACGAATATGGGTCAAGGGCAGAACTTCGATGAGGCCGCGCTCGATAATCTCGTCGATAACCTGCTGACTGACTAAAGCTCCCAAGGTATCGAAAACAGCCTGAGCCCAAGGCGACATTTTCTCGCCTTCTGATCCTGGAAGGTAGCCAAGCTCTTGACCCCCGACGGCATAAAGCGGCCTAAAGATCACAACTTTCTTATGTTGGCGACGTTCAAGAACTGTTTCTAGTCCGGCGCATAAAGCAAGAGCAGACTTTCCTGTTCCTGCCCGACCTCCAAGGGAAACAATGCCAATTTCATTATCCAAAAGCAGGTCAAGGGCGATTCGCTGTTCGGCGCTTCGACCATGCAACCCAAAAGCCGCGCGATCTCCGCGAACTAATTGGAGCCGCTTGTCAGCAGTTACCTTCGCCAGTGCGCTTCCCTTTTCAGAATGGAGGACGACGCCGGTATGGACTGGGTTTGTCTGCGCCAATTCGTGTTTGATCTTTTCGCCTTCATAAAGGGAATCAATCATGGAGTGCCCAACATTTGCTTCAACAATTCCAGACCACCCACTTGTTGGGGCAAGTTCGGCGCGGTATTCATCTGCCTCAACTCCGACAGATGAAGCCTTGACCCGAAGTGGCAAGTCTTTCGTGACGAGAACTACGTCAGCGCCCTCCGCCATGAAATTTCTGGCAACTGCAAGGATTCGAGAATCATTAGAACTGTCTCGAAGGAAGCCGGCGGGAAGTGAGGAAGGGTCGGTGTGATTGAGTTCTACTTTAAGCGTGCCGCCTTCATCGTTGATTGAAATCTCTTCATCCAGGCGACCATGCTTGACTCTTAAATCATCTAGGGAGCGAAGGGCGAGGCGAGCAAAATAACCAAGTTCTGGGTGCTCTCTTTTGGTCTCTAATTCACCAATGACCACTATCGGAATAATTACTTGGTGCTCTGCAAAGCGGGCTATTGCTCCCGGATCTGCTAGAAGGACGCTAGTGTCGATTACATACGTCTTGCGGCCATCTTTGGGAGATCGAGCCAATGTAGGTCTCACAATCTTTGCCGACTTGCGGCATTAATAAGCGCCTCTCCGCGGGGAAAACGGACTTATAAGTCATCTACAGACATAAGGTAAATCTCGGGCAGGCGTCAAGCGCAGCGACACGCGCGAGCGCGGGTTGAATTTTAGGTAACAGTTTTGTTTCAAACTCCGAAGCGACGGTGGCGCTGGCTATAGGCACGAAGGGCTCGGAGGAAATCAACTCTTCGAAAGTCTGGCCAATAGGCCTCGCAAAAATAGAATTCAGAATGGGCCGATTGCCACAACAAGAATCCCGACAGTCTCTGTTCTCCCGAGGTTCTGATCACCAAATCAGGGTCTGGGAGCCCGGCCGTATATAAGTGCTTTCCAATTTCATCACTACTGATTTCATTAGCAATTTCATCCGCAGACTTTCCAGAGGTGACGCCAGTCCGAATGTAATTACGTACGGCATCAACGATCTCTCGGCGACCGCCGTATCCGATTGCAACATTGACCACGATATCCGAAGCGCCTTTACTATCGATTGCAACTTTCGAAAGCTTTTCATGCAACCATGTTGGCAGAAGGTCCAAGGCGCCAAGAGGCTTGATCTCCCACCTTTGGAGCTCGGCCAACCTATCTATAGCTGCGCCAATAATCTGTAATAGCGGATCCAGCTCTTCGGCTGGGCGATTGAGATTATCGGTTGAAAGTAGCCACAACGTAATGACTTTTACATTTGCTTCCTCACACCATTCAAGAACTTCAATAATCTTTTCAGCACCTTTACGGTGGCCATGTTCTGGCGTTTGTGGAATAGAAAAGGCACTCTTCGCCCAACGCCTATTCCCATCAAGAATGATTCCGACATGATGGGGAGTCTCTTTATAATTTAGCTGCGAGAGTAAGCGTCGCTCATAAAGAGGATAAAGAGCAGCCTTAATTAAGCTTTTAATGACTGCCTTCATGATTGTGTATTGCTACTCCGGAAGGTTGGAGCCGCCGGTGAGGGCTGCATATTCTGCGCGAGCCCGCCGATCGGCAACAAAGGAAGCAATAGGAAGAGTTCCTGCTGCAAGATATCCCAGCATTGAGAAGAATGGCTTGCGAACCGAAAGAGAATAATTAAAGGCAGTAAGGACATAAACCATGTACATAAATCCATGTACGACGGCTATTAATCTGATTGGGGTTGCGACATTGTCATTTACTGCTGTGAGTTTGATCGGCAGATAAACAAGCCATAAAAGAAGTGACATTACGCCTGCAATATTGGCCATAAGGCGGAACCGAGCCAGTGCTCCTTCGCGGTTAAATTTAAGAAAGTTCATGCCTAAACCTTACTCGCCCTTAAGTTTGGCGTCCCTAAATCGATTATAAAAAGGGAAGGAAAGAATGAGTAAACCCATGAACCACCAGGTGATGACGTAGGCGATGTGCTGCCAATAAAAAGCGCCGCCCTGGGAGAGCAATTGCGGGGCAGCAATCTGGCCGCCGGTCGCAATTACATATCCGTCAAAAAGAGTGAATCCGCTATCCCCTGCAACGAGCGCCGGATCCAACCGCGAAAGTTTTCCGACTCCCCCTTCAGCCTGATCGACATTTTGGCGCGGGTATAAACGTCCATTTACTCGTGCCGACGATTGCTTTTGCGGGAAGGTCCCCTCGTAAATTCCACGCACAACTAGAACGGCTCGATTATCTGCAAGCCTTGCCAAGGAGACTACGAGGTCTTTTCGACTTTGGGTTCCATCAGTAAAGGTCACAAGTTGATTTGGCGCGACGTAGTTTTTTTCATATGAAGCATTAAAGGTGACCAAGCGATTGAACGCCGTATTTCTAAGATTTGAACCCGCGCTTGCCGCTTTCGCTAATTCCACAACCGAACGTTCTGGCTGTGGCTTTTGAAACTTGGCCATCCCTTGTGCGCGATGCCATTGCCACAGTCCTAATTCAAAGCATGTGGAAGTCGCCAAAATAATAAGAAGAGCAAATGAGAGTGTTTTAAGGCTTTTACGCATTCAGAATGAATTACTGCTCAGGATCTTGTTTATTTGCTGCTCGCTTATATCTGCGATAAAAACTGACCATAAGAAGTGTGACGGCTGCGACGAGCACAATCATGGTGAGTGAGCCAGCGAGACCCACATTCACGGTAGCTGGAGCATCATTCATGCCGCAATTATCCACCCTCTCGCTAGACTTTATGACATGAGCTCGAATCAAGATCCGCAAGTAACCGCCTTCTTGAGGGAGCGCTACGGGAACTCCGAAGGCAGAAAGTGGCTTGCTGGATGGAAACTGCCGGCGCTTGTCATCGCACTCATTGGTGGAAGCTGGCTAATTTGGAGTGGGAGCCATGCCGCGAATCCAGAAATCCGATCATCCCTCATCTCCTTTACATCCCTTTCTTCAACTTCGATGGAGATTCGTTACTCAGTACAAATCAAGCATCCAATTGGAAACCACCAATGCACCTTGATTGCTCGAGACAGTGAGAAGAACACTGTGGGTGAAATCGTTGACCAAATCCCCCTAGGTCAGGCTTCATCCACGCGTATGGTGATAATCCCTACGCGCCTGCAGGCCGTGAATGCAGCGATTGGCTCATGTACCAGTCTTTAATGCCTGTAAACTTTCCCTCTTATGACTGATACCCCAAAGACATGGTTAACCCAAGCAGCAGCAGACCGACTCAACGCTGAACTCTCAGACCTTGAAGGTCCACGTCGCGCTGACATCGTCAAGAAGATTGAAGCAGCGCGCGCTGAAGGTGACCTAAAGGAAAATGGTGGTTACCACGCAGCCAAGGATGAGCAAGGAAAAATCGAAGCCCGCATCCGTCAGCTAAAGCACATGCTTGAAAATGCCCATATTGGTGAACCTCCGGCCAGCGCCGCGGGAATAGTCGGACATGGCATGCGCGTTATAGTCGACATCATGGGCGATGAGATGCACTTCCTCCTCGGCTCCCGTGAAATTGATATTGAAGGCTTGGACGTTTACAGTGAAAAATCACCTCTCGGGTCGGCTGTCATGGGACAGAAGATTGGGGAGACAGTGACATACACAGCTCCAAATGGTCGTGAAATCAAAGTAACGATCAAAGACGCGAAATTTCATTAACAAAATCGAAGTACTTATATAAATAAGGAGAGACATGTCTGCTGGTGCAAAAAAAGCTCATGATGGGCAATTAAGTCATAAAGAAATTATGGCTGTTCTCAGCGGTTTAATGATGGGAATGCTGCTCGCAGCACTCGATCAGACAATCGTTTCCACCGCTCTCAAGAGAATCGTCGAAGATTTCAATGGCCTCTCCCACTACACATGGGTTGTTACGGCTTACCTTCTAACTTCAACAGCCTCAACGCCGTTGTACGGAAAGATTTCCGACTTGTATGGCCGTCGCCCTGTCTTCCAATTCGCAATCATCACATTTCTTATCGGTTCATTTGCGGCCGGTGCTGCTCAAACAATGACCCAACTAATTATTTTCCGTGCCCTTCAGGGACTCGGCGCCGGCGGCCTAATGGCACTCACCTTCGTGATTATCGGAGATATTGTTTCGCCTCGTGACCGAGGCAAGTACCAGGGATATTTTGGTGGAGTTTGGGGTCTTTCATCTGTAGCTGGCCCTCTCCTTGGCGGCTTCTTCTCTGATCACGCACACATCTTGGGAATTGTTGGATGGCGTTGGATTTTCTACATCAACCTTCCAGTTGGCCTAGCAGCTCTAGTCATCACTTCTGCAAGTCTCCACATTCCAAAGGTAAAGCGCGAGCACAAGATTGATTACATGGGCGCGCTCCTCCTGGTCACCGGGGTTTCAGCACTCCTCCTCGCAGTTTCTGTATTTGGACCCGATAATGGTTGGTCTTCTCCAAA
>Ga0304729_1000484_pt1 | contig 29600 bp, 32 predicted proteins | sample C_131016_MF_Meta_FD_190475 | JGI IMG/M metagenome (GOLD analysis project Ga0304729, IMG submission 190475) | Freshwater microbial communities from Lake Croche, Canada to study carbon cycling - C_131016_MF_MetaG (v2) (version 2) | ecosystem: Environmental > Aquatic > Freshwater > Lake | place... | reverse complement strand
GCGCTGAAGGAAGCCTGCGGGCCCGTGGACCGTGTGCTCGCGAGTCTTATCGGCGGTATCCAGAGCGGCATGGGATATCTCGGTGCCGAGAATCTGGATCAGCTCCGCGAGAAAGCCCGTTATATCCGCGTCAGTCCGGCCGGCCAGAGGGAGGCCACTCCCCACGATGTCGTGGAATTGAAGACCCGGAACTGATCTTGCGGGCAGTAAAAAAACGGCGACCGTTTGAACGATCGCCGTTTTCAGATCAATGGGTGAGGAAATCCAACGTTGGCCGTTCTCAGATTGTTTAAGGAATATTACCCGCTAAAGTTAAAGCCGGCATCTATGATGCCGTGATCACCGAGACTGATGGAAAGTCGAAGAAGCATCCCTGCCGGTCAATTCTCTGGGACGAGATCCTGACTCGGGAAAGTCGGCGAGTCGTTCCACTGATACTAAGACTCTGTGAGCCAGTCGTTTTACCGCATCTGGTTTGTCGAAGGAGATATAATCCGCGATCCGGTCGAGATCCGCTTATGCGGGCTCGGTCCAGATAAGGGTTAGGGAACCATTCCCTAGTCCAGCCACCGCTTCATTCTCTTCTTTGCGTCAGTATGGGAGAGAGTTCTTCCCTCTTGAACGGCTTTCTCACCCCGGGCGATTCCTTCCGGCAGTGAAATCCTCTTCCTCATGGCCGAGAATGAATTCACGTCGACCAAGAATGCTGCAGGGAGTCCGTGCTGAGTGATCATGATGGGCTCTCGATCTTCCGAAATCTGATCGATCAGATCGGTGGCCTTGCGCTATAGGGTGGTAACGAGCTCGGTCCTCATGAAATGACACTAAAGTGTTACTCTTAATTTCTCTGCGGTCTTCGCGTCTCCACGTGAGATCTTTTATCGCCGATCGAGGGCGTTCACTTTCGGGCTCTCGGACGAGCCTTTTCGCTTATATTCCGGGAGATTACTGAGTTTTCCAGCTCGGTCACACATCTCTTCGAGCAGTTCCATCTTCCTGCGGAAAGGCAGGGCCAAGAACTCGCGGTGCTGGCGTAGCCGGCTACCCTTCCGGGTTGTCAGGCTCCAGTCGACCCCGTCCTCACGATTGTTCTTCGTCATAGCTCGAGGGTTTTCCATACAGTAGGTTCAGTTCGTCAAGATCCGCAAGGTCCTTGGGTCGCCCCGAGTCCCTCTTCATCGCAAGCAGGGTTTCCAGACGGATCACAGGGATTCTGAGGCCAGGTGCCAGTTCCTGCCAAAGTGCAGATTCGTATTCGTCGGAAAACACGAATGGCTCTGTCACAAAGAGATCCAGCGGCGCATCAGGGTGGAGGTTTGAGGTCATCGGTAGGACAACCATTCCTTTTTCCTTGCGCCAGCGTTCCCGGGAATCCCGATCAGCAAATTCTTCGGGGGTGACGGGAACCACGGGGGCGTACCCCGCCTCACCGAGTACGGCGAAAGTCCTGATTATATTGACTCGATCCATGGCGAGGACGATGTCCACATCGTAGGTGCTACGGCCGTAACCATGGGCATTTACTGCAACCCCTCCAACGATCAGATATCGGACATTCGCTACGTTGAGTGAACGGAAAATTGACTCAAGACCTGAAAGTTTCATGGGGGGAGAGGAGTTGAGGATTTTTATAGACCAAGTTATTAGCTCAGTTCCTCGACGACTTTGGCGTAAGCCCCTTTCGGATTCCCGGCAGCGGTGATCGGACGACCGATCACGAGCCAGTCGGAACCTGCGGCGACGGCTTCAGCAGGGGTCATCACCCTCTTCTGATCTCCTGCAGCGGCCCACGTGGGACGAACGCCCGGTGTGACGATGCGGAGTGTTTCAGCAAACGACTCGCGGATAGCGGAAATTTCCAGAGGACTGCAGACAATGCCTCCAATCCCTGCCTTTGCGGCGAGTCCTGCAAGACGCAGGACCTGCTCCTTTGGTTCCACATTGATGCCTGTGGACGCGAGTTGGGCTGAGTCCATGCTGGTCAGGACGGTCACGGCAAGCAGGAGCAGATCGCTATTTCCTGAAGCTTCTGCGGCTTTTGCGGCGGCTTCCATCATGACGGGTCCACCTACCGCATGGAGTGTCGTCATAGCAATACCCAGTCCTGCCGCCGAGCGGATGGCATGGGCGACTGTATTCGGAATGTCATGAAATTTCAGGTCGAGAAAGACCTCGCAACCGCGCGCCTTGACCGCCTTGACCACCGAGGGTCCCTCGGCCGTGAAGAGCTCCAGTCCAATCTTGCAGAGTGCCGGGGGTTCGCCCTGATCAGCTATGGAATCGAGGAGTCTTAGGGCTCCATCCGTATCGGGAACATCGAGGGCGATGATGATTTTGTCTTGGGGTCGGGACGGTAGTTTCACACGATGAGAGGGTTCAAAGGTTCTAAATGACGTAACGTGACTCAGACCATCTCACTCGTGGCTCCGGCCAAGATCAACCTTTCTCTCCGCATCCTTGGGAAGAGGGCCGACGGCTTTCATGAACTGGAGACACTCATGGTTCCCATTGGCCTGGCCGATACTATCGAAGTCTCCCATGGAACGGGACACGGAATTACCCTGACCTGCAATGATCCCGAACTCCCCACAGGAGCCGAGAACCTTTGCGTGAAAGCTGCCGAGGCCTTCCGCGTCGCTACGGGACTCGATCATGGGATCGCCATCACGCTGCTTAAGAGGATACCTCATGGGGCGGGATTGGGTGGGGGTAGCAGTGATGCCGCCGCCGTGCTGAAAGGACTGAACGAACTCTTCGATCACCCGCTGGTGGAGGAAGAACTCCACCAGATCGCTGCGACTCTCGGCTCCGATATCCCTTTCTTCCTTGGAAACGCAGCGGCCTGGTGTCGGGGCAGGGGAGAGATCTTGGAAGCGGCCTCAGCACCTCCTAAGAGGACTCTCTTGCTGATCAAGCCACCCTTCCCAGTGCCGACCGCATGGGCCTATAAAAAATATGCCGAACTGAAGGAATCAGGAAAGCAACCGCTCGAACCTGAAAAGCAATTCCTCGGCGAACTGGAAATTATCAACGATCTGGAGGCCCCCGTCTTTTACAAGTATATCCTCCTGCCTGTCATGAAAACATGGCTGCGTCAGCAACCCGGCGTAGAGTCCGCCTTCATGACCGGCTCCGGCTCCACGATGGTGGCAGTGCTCGTTCCGGGAAACGCCTCCGAGGAGATTGCAGATCTCAAACAGGAGATCCTTTCCGAATTCGGGGAGACAATGTGGCTCTGCGAGACTGGGTGGGGAATGGGTGATGAGGAATAGGTAATGGGGTTCAGCTCAGGAGATCGCAAGGGGAACTCCTGACCTAAAAGTCTAACAGTCTTCAGTCTAACCCCTTCCTCCGCTACTACCTTTGTAGCGGAGTTGGATCGATCTCGACCCTGCTGAAGCCGCTGGCGGAGAGAGCGGCGATGAGCGTGGATCGCGTTGATTCAAGGCGCGGCATTTCCTCAGAAGAGACCTGCACCTTGGCTCCCGGACGATCGACTCCCTCTTTTTCATCCAGCGGCACATAGCGGACGCGGAAGACCTTGAACCCGAACTGACGCACGATCGCCTCGCCGCGCTCCACATAATCGAGTGCCTCACTGGTCACTCGTGTGCCATGAGGGATGCGCGAGCTGAGACACGGCTGGGCGGGTGCATCAGCGGTCGGTAAACTCAGCTTCCGGGAGAGTGCACGGACATCGGCTTTGGTGAGGCCCGCCTCTTTCAGTGGTGCGATCACGGAGAACTCTGCTGCCGCTTGTGAGCCGGGCCTCAGGTGTGCCGGATCATCGGCATTCTCCCCGTACGCGATCGCAACGAATCCTCGCTCCCGGGCCACCTGATCCATCCGCGTGAAGAGCTCGGCCTTGCAGAAGTAACAGCGATTCATCGGATTCTCCGCATAGCGTGGATCCTCCAGCTCCGTGGTGGCGACCAGCTCGAGTTGAGCACCCATTTCCTTTGCCACCAGGACGGCTTCATTTAACGAAGCACGAGGCAGGCTGGGCGAGTCGGCGATGATGGCGGTGACTTGATTGCCCAGCGTCCGATGGGCCACCGCCAGAAGCAGTGTGCTGTCGACGCCTCCCGAATACGCGATCAGCAGGGGGGCATGTCGGGAAAGGATCTCCTCCAACAGAGCTTCCTTTGCTGCCAGATCAGAGTCTTGGGCGGATAAGGTCACAGATTCAGCCGGTTGCAGAGATCAGGGATTTCCATCCGGATCCCGATGAAGAACTCGCCGAACTCCGCATAGTGCGAACTCACCACGTCAAAGCGCATCTCGTAGACGATCGCCTTGATCTCGCTGGTGGTCTTCGCGAAGAGGGTGACTCCCCATTCCATGTCGTCCAGACCGGTCGATCCGGTGATGAGCTGAAGAACGCGTCCCGAGTAGGTCCGCCCGATTTTGGCATGGCCGGCCATGAGTCGCTTCCGGTCCTCAAAGGGGAGGCCGTACCAATTCAGCTGAGGCAGTCGGCGCTTCGACATCGGGTAGAAGCTGAAGACCGGCCACTCCTGTGCATCGGGAAGCTCGGGAACCACACGGCGGCGCATGTACTTCTCCATGCGGTCATGGAATTCGGCGATCTTCGTGGCAAACTCAGGACTCGATGGGTCGACCCCCTCCGCTTTGAGTTCCGCGCTGAATTCCGCCTCCGAGGTCGTGTACTCACTGCGCTCGGTCATTGAGAAGTAGGAGAAGGTAGGAGTCAGCATTCCGGCCCCCAGCCCTTCGCCGAGTAGTTTGGAGCAACGGTCGGCCACCTGGAGATCTGGAGTGACCAGCATGAAGCCGAGATCGGCCTTAGGGCCCACGACGCTGTAGGGAAGGAGTTGGGTGTCGGGGAGGGCCTGGATCTCGCTGACAGTCTTGGCTAGTCCGTCGCGCCTCTTGCGCCGCTCAGGAGCCTCCAGGTAGCTCCAGGGCTCCTGCTCCATCCTGTAGAAGAGATGGAGGACATGACGCCCTTCGGTTGGAAGGATCGGGGCAAGGGAAGTGAGGGAGTCGCTCATGGGAGGATTCTGACAAATCTGCAGGTTTTGGCAACGAGTCGCGAAAAAACCGTTGCAATCGGGTCAGGCGCTTTTAACCTTTTCTCACTATGGCTGACGTATCCAACAAGTATCCCGAGAATGTCGCAGGCGCCTACTACTGCGACGACCAGTGCATCGATTGCGATCTTTGCCGCGAAACCGCCCCTGCCAACTTCAAGCGCAACGAGGATGGAGGTCACTCCTATGTCTTCAAGCAGCCAGAGACTCCCGAAGAGGTGGCTCTCTGCACGGAAGCGATGGAAGGCTGTCCTGTTGAGGCGATCGGCAACGACGCCTAATCAGCAAAACCGATGGCCGCACCTCGACATGGTGCAGGTGATACGGGCAGTCGCTATCCCCAGAAGTGGTCACCAGCCAAGAAGGTGACATTCGAGTGGAGAGGACTCCCTGAAGATACACGCCCGGACCGGGCGACTTCTATCGGGGATGTGCTCGGGAAGCTTCTCCCCAAGCTCGGACTCGATGTTCGCATCAGGGAGGCTGATATCACGGCGGCTTGGGTCGGCATCGTGGGGGAGTTCATTGCCAAGCACTCCCAGCCGGAGCGTTTAGTCGCGGGTACTCTCATGATCCGTGTTATTCAACCGAGTGTTCGCTACGAACTCGACCGCACCTGGAAGCCCCAGATCATCTCGAAGCTCCGGGAGCAGTTCGGGGAGAAGGTGATCCGTGATATCAAATTCATTCTTTAAGAAAGCAATGAGTACGGAACGCATCATTGTTATCCAGGGACTGGAGGTCTTAGCTCGCGTGGGTGTGCCGGAGGAGGAGCGAGAGTCCCCCCAACGCCTTTTGATCGACTTGCGGTTTGCGGCGCTAGCCCAACCCGAGTCACTCCACGACGACATCACCCGGACGGTCGACTACCATGCGTTGAGCCTGAGAGTTGTAGAGATTTCCGTAGCACGTCCCCGCAAGCTGATCGAGACGCTTGCCGATGAGTTGGCCGAGTCATTGCTCAGCGAGTTCAGCCTGCGCTGGATCGAAGTCACCATTCGCAAGTTCATCCTTCCAAACACAGAGTGGGTCTCAGTCACCATTCGCCGTGAAGCGAATAGTGACTGAGTGGGAAGGTGTGAAGGTGAAAAAGTGAAAAAGTAAGGCTCTTCGCTATTTCCTGTGGGTGGATGGTAAGATCATACTCCGGGAGGCAGAGGGTTATTTCACCACTAAGAAAACAGCCAAGGACTTGCAAAGTTTTCTGAAAAGGACTGATGACAGCCTATTAGGCTGGAGGTTGAGGGCTGTTAGCGAAATGCACGATCACAATGGCATGGATGCAGTGCCGAAGGTACTGCAGGGAGGAAGGCCTTGCGACTCACTCTCGCAAGCCAGCTTGCAGGGATGATGCGCCAGGCATTCCAGCTCCGATCCTCGGAGCTCATTCCATGTGTTCCCCCGGTCTTACTTGGATCCCCCTTGGGTCCCTCTTAGTGGTTCAAATTTCCTGCGGATGTCGATGCTTTTCCCACTCCAAACAGCGAGGAAACAAAAGCAGGAAGGTTCGGAGGATATTCAGGAAGAAATACTTTTCAACTTTCATACTTTTCCACCTTTTACTCCGAACCCTTTGGGTTCGGTTAGTCAAACATCAGCACGATGTAGGCGATAAACAGGAGTAGATGGACAAATCCCTGAAGGATATTCGTCTGTCCTTGTCCGAAGGTCACAATGCAGCTCCCCAGGGTGACTGCCAGTAGCATCATGTAAGTGGGTGAGAGACCGAGGAGCAGCGGCTTTCCGTAGATCAGGCTGATGGCCAGTGCAGCCGGGACGGTGAGGCTGATCGTTGCTAGGACGGATCCGAGCAAGACATTCACCGAGCGCTGCATTTGGTTCCGCGATGCTGACTGAATAGCGGCGAGGCCCTCGGGAGCCAGGATCAGGATTGCCACGACTAGGCCTACCAGGTCGACCGGCAGGCCCCCCTGATGAACCCGGTAGTCGAGCAGATGGGCCATCTGTTTGGAGAGCAGGACGATTGGAATCAGATGCAGAATAAGCAGGAGCGATGACCGGCCAATCGAGCCCTTGGGTTCCTCGGACTCGGAATCCAAAGGGCTCCATCCCGCCTCGTTAAAGAACTCCCTGTGCCTACTTGTCTGTACGGCCAGAAAGACGCCGTAAATCGTCAGGGACAGCAGCATCAGGCAGATGGCATGAAGTGGGGAGAACCTCCCGAGGCCGCCTGTCTTGGTGAAGTTGGGAAGCACGAGGCAGAGCAGCGAGAGGGGCAGAATCAGACCTAGGAAGGAATTCACTCCCTTCAGGTTGAAGTTCTGCTCTCCGAATTTCAGACCTCCGATCAGGAGCGCCAGACCAAGCAGTCCTCCGAGCACCACCATCACCACGGAGAACATCGTATCTCGGGCCAGCGCGGGATTATCGCCATTGAGCATCAGGGCCGAGATCATCATCACCTCGATGCTGGTGATCGCGAGTGTCAGGATCAGCGTGCCGAGGGGCTCCTTCAGTTCCTCAGCCAGATGATCCGCATGGCGCACCACGGCGAATGAGGAGGAGAGCATCGCGGCGAAGAGCCAGAGAAAGAGAATCCAGCCGAAACCAAGGCCGGGATTGGTTCCGAGCCATGCTTTCCCAAGCGTCAGGAACGCAATCATGGTCGCGTAGCTGGTGAAGAGAACCCACTCCTTGCGCACGAAGCAAAGCATTGGGAAGCGGGAGGAAGGACTCATGACTCTGGATTATGGTACGGAATCACACTGATGGAACCATCGTTTTCCAGAATCGCGGCCCTTACCTTACTGTTATCCGTGTACCCCTGCGAGCGAAGGGCCGACATCAGTTCCTCGTGCGTGAGTTGGGCATCATGAAGTGATTTCTCATAAATCTTCCCGTTATGGAGCAGGACTTGGGGGGATCCCTCGATGAGACGTTCCGCCGCTTTGCTTCGGTAAGTGATGTAGCCTGTGAGCCAGTTGAGCGCCACAAGCGTGAACGCTAAGATCAGTCCGGCGGCAAGCGAGTTGTCCCCGCCATTCATGGAGTTTTGCACCGCATTGCTGAGCACCAGCAGGAGAACCAGATCGAACGGGCTCATCTGCCCGATCTGCCGCTTTCCGGTCAGGCGCAGGATCAGAATCAGGAAGAGATACACGATCAGTCCGCGAAGGACGAATTCCCACCAAGGGAGCGAGAGATGCCACATCCTTTTCGATTAACGGATGGCCTCCTTCTTAGGAAGAGTTGAATTTTCATGATTTCATTTCATTTTGAATTGATTTTTTTTTGTTTTTTCTGTTTTCTTGTTTTTATGAATTCTTCGGTCATGGCCAGTACCACGCCCCCGGAAGCCAGAGCCTCCCTGCTGTCCATTCAGCAGGAGATGGCATCTATCTTTGCTGAGATAGCCGATCTCTTTGGCAATCCCTCCTCATTGGGATCCATCTACGGACTTCTCTTTGCCTCTCCAGAGCCTCTCTCGATGGAAGAGATCGTCGAGCGCCTCGGGATCAGCGTAGGAACGGCCAGCCAAGGACTCCGGCGACTGGTCGAGATGCAGGCTATTCTTCCTAACAAAGAAGATGGTGAACGCGTCACCCGGTACGAGGCCAAGCTCGAGCTACGTCCTTTCGTGGCGATGTTTCTTGAGCAGCAACTCCTGCCTAAGATTGGCCACTCCGCAGAGAGGATCGAGGCGCTCAAGCAGAAGCTTTCCTCACTGCCTCAGGAGTCCCGTGAAGAGTTGGGAATCCGAATGAAACGAGCTTCCAAGTGGCACAGCCGTGCAAAGACTTTCCTTCCGCTAGTCAGAAAGTTTCTAGGTGGTTGAAGTCGGTAGAGAGTCTGAGATGGGTTAGGTGGCTGAAGTGGTTTAGGGAAAGCGTCCTTCTATGGTTGGCATCAGTACAATTCAAATCGGAAATAGCCAGAGGGGAAACCCAGCGGCCAAGGGCGGCAGCATGCTTTCGGCTAAGTCGAGAGTCGAGGGCCGAGAGTCGAGGGCTTGAATAATAAAATGACCAGCAATCTTAAAAACTTTCGATTTGAGAAGCTGGATGTTTGGCAACAAGCCCGTCGCTTGAACAAAAAAATCTATCTTTGCAGTCGCCAGTTTCCAGAGTCGGAACGTTTTGGTCTCGTGAGTCAGATTAGACGCGCCTCGGTCTCCATTTCTTCCAACATAGCTGAAGGCTCGGGAAGAAATTCTGACACCGATTTTTCTCATTTTCTGGAAATTGCCTATGGATCACTCATGGAAGCTATCTCTCAGCTATATTTGGCACTGGACGAAGATTTTATCACAAAAGCTCAACTGGACGATATTGCTAACGATGCGCATAGCCTTGCGGCACAGATTACAGCGCTTTCTAAATCTCTTGGCAGGCAGCCCCGCCGTTTGAAGCAAGGCGTTTAAAACTCTTCCATAGCGGCATGTATCTTTGTTTCCTGGCCCTCGACTTTCGACCCTCGTCGTTCGACTCGGTATGAAAAAACATTTTTTAATCATCGGTGCCGGCTTTGCCGGGCTGACCTTGGCCGAGCGGCTCTCCAGCGAGCTCGGCGCCCGCTGCACTATTGTCGAGAAGAGGGGGCATATCGGAGGCAATGCCCAGGATGAGTATGACGAGGCGGGGGTGCTTATTCATAAGTATGGACCCCATTACTTCCGGACGAATGCGCCGCGCATTGTCGAATATCTCTCGCAATTTACAGAGTGGCATCCCGTTGACTACAAGATCCTCAGCTACTCCGATGGGAGGTACTGGAACTTCCCGATTAATCTCAACACCTTCGAGCAATTTCTCGGACGGGAGAGCACCAGCGAGGAGTTCGAGACTTGGCTGGCCTCCAAGCGCGTACCCATCGAAAATCCCGCTAATTCAGAAGAGGTCATCGTCTCTCAGGTCGGTTGGGAGCTCTACGAGAAGTTCTTCAAGAACTACACACTCAAGCAGTGGAAGAAAGATCCCAAGGATCTCGACGCCTCCGTTTGCGGACGGATCCCCATCCGCACGAATCGGGACGACCGGTATCTGCGAGAAGAGTTTCAAGCCCTGCCCAAGGGAGGCTACCATCGGATGTTTGAGCGCATGCTGCAATCATCTCCGAATGTCGAACTCATCCTGAATACCGATTACCGCCATGTGGTGGAGAAGATCCCTCACGACCACTTGATCTACACCGGTCCCATCGACGAATACTTCGACTATTGCTTCGGCCCGCTGCCCTACCGATCCCTCCGCTTCGAGAACCAATCCTTCGGCCCCGAAGAGCTCCAGGAGAGGGAGGCGATCTCCCGCAAGCCCGGCCTCTGGCAGCCCGCCATGCAGGTGAACTATCCTAATGACGAGGAGTTCACCCGCATCGTCGAGATCAAGCACGCCACCGGCCAGAATTGCGACAACACGACTATCGTCCGTGAATACCCCGACGACTACGCCCCCGGCAAGGAAGCCTACTACCCCATCCCCACCCCTGAGTCAGCGGCTCTCTACAAGCAGTATGCGGAAAAGGGAGAGAAATTAGGAAATGTCAGTTTTGTCGGCAGGCTAGCCACCTACCGCTACTACAACATGGATCAGGTGGTAGGGATGGCTTTGACAGAGTTTGAGAGGCTCAGGGAGAGGTATGAAGGTAGGAAAGTGTAATGTACGAAAGTTATTTCCGAGTTTTCCTTATTCCTGTTCCCCTTCTTATCGAGCACTGAATCAGACGCTACGCCTAAACGACTTTTTCACCTTTAACTTTCCCACCTTTAACTTTCCTACTTTCCCACTTTTTACTGCCTCTCGACCCTCGACTCAGACATCTTCTAAACCCCAACTGTCATCCATCTCCCATGAACACGCCCTCTCTCTCAGTTATCATGCCGGTTTATAATGAGGCTGCCACCGTTGAAGAGGTGATCCGCAGGGTTCTCGAGCAACCCGACGTGGCGGAACTCATCACGGTGAACGATGCCTCCTCCGACGGAACAAGTAAGGTTCTTCACCGCTTGGCTGCGGAATTGCCCAAGATGAGGGTCTTTGAGCATGAGGTGAACCAAGGGAAGGGTGCCGCACTCAGGACCGGCATTTCCCATGCCACTGCTCCCTACGTGATTATTCAGGACGCTGATCTGGAGTATGAACCTGAAGAATACCCTGTTCTACTCAAGCCGATCCTTCTGGGTAAGGCCGATGTGGTCTTCGGATCCCGGTTTATCGGTGGCGAGGCCCACCGAGTCCTCTACTTCTGGCACTCCGTGGGCAATAACTTTCTGACCCTGCTTTCCAATATGTTCACGAACCTGAACCTCACCGACATGGAGACCTGTTACAAAGTCTTCAGGCGGGAGATCATCCAGAGTATCACGATCGAAGAAAACCGCTTTGGTTTTGAGCCTGAGATTACTGCCAAGGTGGCTGGAAAAAATGTCCGCATCTTCGAGGTAGCTATCTCCTACTCTGGTCGCACTTACGCCGAGGGGAAAAAAATAGGGTGGAAGGACGGCCTTAGTGCTGTCCGGTGTATATTAAAATATTCGTTTACCAGGAAATAAATCCATGGAACAAGCTCCAAACAGTGCCGCTATCACAGAAGACTTCGAGTTTTCTGCTCTGCGTGAAGCCCATTACTACCCACGAGCGATTGTTCGTGAGTTTAGGCCCTATCTGCAGGGGCACGTTGTGGAAGTGGGATCCGGAATAGGCCAAATGGCTAGACTTTTTACCCAAGAACCCGGGGTGGAAACCTTCACTGCAGTCGAACCTGACTCGTGCTTTGCCGGAGAATTTCGAAGACAATGTCCTGAAATAACATTAGTGGAGGGTACTGTTTCCCAACTCGTTTGCGAAGGCGGGTGCGATGCTATCTTGAGCATCAATGTCATTGAGCACATATCAGATCATCTAGATGAGTTAAAGCGTTATAAAAAACTACTTGAGCCCCGGGGCGGGTATGTCTGTATTCTTACCCCAGCACGTCCTGAAATCTACTCCCCAATCGACTCTGATTTCGGTCATTTCCGCAGGTATACCAAAAAATCCTTATCAGATCTGCTGACCTCTGCAGGATTCAAAACTGAAAAAGTCTTTTATTTTAATTTTCCAGGGTACTTTGTCTGGTGGCTGAATTTCAAAATATTAAAAAGCAGGTCTTTTAACCCCTTGATGGTGCGGCTATATGACCGATTAATCTTTCGATTCTTCAGCAAAATCGAAACAAACATAATGCGCCCCCCACTGGGACAAAGTGTGATTGTAATTGGGAAAGCCTAATCTTGCGCCACTTGATTTCGTTAAAACAGAAGACATCAATGCTGCCGTACAAGCTTTGGGTTGTAATTAGTGTTTGGCTGACATGCACCGGTTGGGGGCTTTCGTTGATCAAGCAACTGAATGCGGTAGGGTATGTAAGTTCACTTATTCTTTTTGTGGGGGCTTTTACTTGGTGGGTGCGGAGTTGCAGCACTTCTGAGAGTTGGATCAGGCGCGGTCTATTTGTCAGGCTGCGCAGGCGCTTTAGGAAGCCCATACCGCTGATCTACTTGGTGTGCCTGTTAGCTGTCATACTGGGGGGGGCTTTGCACGCGCCGACAAACTACGATGCACTCTGCTATCGTATTCCAAGAGTTCTCCATTGGTGGGCTTCTGGGGGGTGGCATTGGATCGATGGGATCAATGACAGGATGGATTTTAGCGCCACGGGATTCGAGTGGCTAATGGCTCCAACACTCATCCTTTTCAAGTCCGACAGGCTTCTCTTCCTCATCAATGTCATCTCATATACCCTCCTGCCGGGCCTTATATACTCTGCTTTCACAGGGCTTGGCATCTCACGCCGAGTGGCCTGGTTCTGGATGTGGCTTATTCCATGTGCCTACTGCTTTGTTGTGCAGGCTGGCAGTATCGGAAATGACACCTTTGCTGTAGTTTACTTTCTTTCTGCAATCGCTTTTTCACTCAGAGCTGTGAAGCGATCAAGCTGGCCGGATGCGGCATTCTCCTTACTAGCTGCCGCTCTCATGACGGGTGCAAAAGCGACAAACTTACCTCTTCTCTTACCATTAGTTATTCTGATTATTCCAATAAAAGGGATACTTTTGAGGCGCCCTGTTTCACTTTCAGGGATCCTTCTGATATGCATTTTTTCATCATTCATCCCAACTGCGATATCAAACTCATTTTATTCAGGAACATGGGGTGGTGATAAAGACAACCTTCATGGCGTAAAAATCAGTAACCCTATTGCCGGAGTTATTGGCAACTCACTTCAGATGACTATTGGAGCACTCGCGCCACCTATCTTTCCTGCGGCCAAGTTGTTTAATAAAAAGTCAGAAGAGTTACTTAATCACCCTCCACTGAGTGATATTAAAAAAGACTTTCCTCGGTTAGAACTTAGTCTTGGAGAGATGGCGGTAGAGGAGGGGGCCGGCCTGGGATTAGGCATCACACTTTTATTAATAATATCTTTGATATCCGGGTCCTTTCTCAAAAGTGGGGGTAGAACTATTATCTGTAAGCAATCCTTGTTATTTGGGCTACTCTGTTGGCTTGCTCTTTTTGCCTTCATGGCCAAGTTAGGTTCGGAGTCCGCCGCGCGCCTCGCTGCCCCCTACTATGCTGGGATCGTGATTCCGTTGCTTGCTCTGAGGTCGCAGGGGTTGCTGATTGCGAAGCGGTGGTGGAGATTACTGGCAGCCGCATGCGCCATCTCCGTTCTACCCGCTGTCTTACTCAATCCTGCTCGTCCCTTGCTACCCGTAAAAATTATCTTGGCTACTGCAAAAGCATGCGGATTGAATGGAGCGGCAATCCAGCGTGTTGAAAAAGTCTACGGGGTCTACGGGAATCGCAATGATCAGCTTGAGGAAGTACGCCTACACCTTCCACCCGGAGCAAAGGTGTTAGGCTTTGCAGGAATAGGAAACGAGTCCGAATATTCTTTTTGGAAGCCATTGGGAGTGCGCAAGATTATCGATTTGAAACCTATCAAAGGTAAAATTCCCTCACTTCAGGGTCTCGATGCCATCGTCGGGTCTGAATTTGGTATTAATGACCGATATCACCTGACTGCTCTAGAGTTGGCTAGGACTGTCCAAGGATCGATGATCTGGGAGGGTAGAGTGGCTGTCATGGCTGGTAGGGAACCGATGTCGTGGTATGTTATTAAGCCGTCAAATGGGAATTCCTTTTAACTAATGTCTCAGAATATTGACATTAGAAAGCTTGGCGCCTTTGCCATCATTGGCTTGGGGATTATCTTTGCATACTTTGCAGGAAACTACGTTGCAGATGAGGATTATGGGCCACTCTTCATCGTGATCGGTGGAGTTGCGGCGGCCTTGATCTTCTTTGGATTGGGCAGACGGCTCTACCTGCTCATCCCCATCTGCTGGGGACTAACCGGGAAAATTGGAGTATTGCCGATCCCATTCAATATCGGTCAATTGGTGGTCCTAGCATCATCCGCTTATTTCTTTGGGGACATCATCTTCCAGAAGAGAACTAAGAAGGCACCCTTCGGGATGATTGATCTCTGGATCTGGATCAATCTCCTCTACCTTGTCTCCGTATTCTTTAGAAATCCTGTCGGATTTGCATTCCTCGGCTCAGGTGGGCGTGTGGGGGGGATGCCCTATGTCAATGTCCTATTGGCTACCTTTGCCTATCTCATCCTGAATCGAGTGCGCATCACACCGGAGTATGCCAGGAAACTTCCAATGTGGGTATTGGCAGTTGCGGCATTCTCAGCATTTGCCGGGGGAGTAGCAATGTTCGCTCCGCAAGTTGGCTTAATTCTTGGGAGGGTCTACAGTGCATTTGCCCCTGTAAATCTAATGGGTGATATTACAATACATGATACGAGATTTGGATTTCTTCAGACATTGGGAACCACGTTAGTTATCTACGTAGTTGCTCAGACTAACCCTCTGAGCCTTATTCATCCTAGGCACTTCTTTTCTCTATGCCTTTATTTATCAGCTCAGGTCATGATTCTTCTCAGCGGATTTCGCAATGCCATTGTAACTTCAATACTTTACACCGTCTTCGCAGTATCCCTGAGAGATCGATTTATGGGAGTGGTCAAGATAACCCTCGCATTCACCTTCATCCTGAGCGCGGCTATCACCTTGAGCTTCATGAATATCAATATTCCTTGGACCGCTCAGAGAGCCCTCTGCTTTCTCCCCGGGAACTGGGATCAAGATGCTGTACGGGATGCGCAGGGTAGCTCGGAGTGGAGGTTTGAGATGTGGAGGATCGCGCTCAGCTCGGATAAATATATCCATAATAAAATATTCGGTGATGGATTTGGATTTTTGAGAGCGGATTTTGAAAGGGGAATTGATATGATGTCTGGGAAGGGCTCTCTCAAGGAAGGTGAGGCTGAGCAGGAGATGTTTCTCTTGGATGGTGATTTTCATAGCGGCCCTGTGGGTTCGATCCGCTTCGTAGGATATGTTGGGCTTGCACTACTATTTCCGCTTTTCTTTTTTTTAATAAGAATGGCTTGGCGGCTTAGCTACTTATCGCTTGGCACTAAATATGAGACATGTGTTTTATTTTACTGCATACCAATCATTATTCTGCCTATTTTCTTCCTTTTCGTGTTTGGTGACTACCGTCAAGATTTAGTAGAAATTATCGTCTCAGTAGGGATAATGAATAGCTTGAAAAAATCAATAGAGGAGTCGGCATCATGAAGGTGCTCAGGAATCAATCCATGATGAAAACAGAAATCCCCAGTTGTCTCCTCTCTTAACGAGCTGGAGAGACTTCGTCACTTATATGGTTTTTGAAGTGACCGCCAGAACGTAGTGTTTGTTTTCTTAAATATCCAAGCCATAATCAGCTCTCTCATACTCCCATGAAAATTCTAATAACCGGTGCGGCGGGATTCATTGGAGGGCATTTGGTGGATCGTTTCCTTGCGGAAGGGGGGGGCGTGACAGGCATAGACAATCTCTCCCTTGGCACCATGCGCCATCTGGAAAAGGCCCTAAAAAACCCTTCATTCCGTTTTATCAAGGCCGATCTGAACGAGATCGCGAGTTATCGTGAGTTGCTGGTGGATGAGGTTGCAAAGGCTCCTTACGATGCTGTCTGGCATCTCGCTGCCAACAGCGACATTTCTGCCGGAGTGGCTGATCCGGGTATTGATTTGAGGGATACCTTTCTGACGACATTCCACATCTTGCAAGTCATTCGCGAACTGGGCATCCCCCGTCTTGCCTTTGCCTCCACCTCGGCTGTGTATGGCGACCGGGCGACACTCCTTGAGGAGGATTCTGGGCCGATGCTCCCTATTTCCAACTATGGTGCCATGAAACTGGCCTCAGAGGCCTCGATCAGTGCTGCTGTGGAGAGCGGTCTGCAGCAGGCATGGATCTTCCGCTTTCCCAATGTCATCGGGCCCCGGGCGACCCATGGTGCGTTGTATGATTTTGTGAAAAAACTGCATTCAGATCCCGCCCAACTCCCGGTCCTTGGCAACGGCACGCAGCAGAAACCCTATCTCCATGTCTCCGAGCTCGTCGAGGCCATGACCTTCATCGTGACGAAGGCCCAGGATCCTCTCAATTACTTCAATATCGGCCCGGAAGGGGAGGGCACGACCGTGCGATTCATAGCAGAGAACGCCGTGCGGCTCGTTTCATCCTCGGCTGAAATCCGCTACGGTATCGGCTCCAAGGGATGGATCGGGGATGTACCGAGATTCAACTACTCCATAGCAAAACTCAGACAACTTGGATGGAGCCCGCAGCTCAGTTCCGATCAGGCAGTTGTTCGTGCCCTGGAGGAACTGGTTTCCGAGTCTTCCTCATGAGGCAGGTGGCCATTCTTGCAGGCGGGCGCGGAACGCGGTTGGAAGCCGTTCTGGGGGGCCTGCCCAAGCCGATGGCTCCGATTGCCGGGAAACCGGTGATCGAATACCAGATCGAACTGGCCCATGCGCATGGTTTCGATGATATCGTCATCTTTGCGCATCACAAGGCGGAGGTCATCAGTGATTACTTTGGCGACGGCACAAGGTGGGGTGTGAGGATCTCCTATGTCATTGAGAAAGAGCCGCTGGGAACGGCCGGGTCGATCCTCTCCTCTCTTGACAGGTTGTCCGACCGCTTCATGGTGTTTTACGCAGATACGCTGCTTCAACTTGATCTTGGCGCGATGTACGATGCTCATCTGAGACAGGGGGCGGATGCGACCCTGTTTATTCATCCCAATGATCATCCCCACGACTCGGATCTCGTCGAGATCGGTTACAACGGTTATGTCACGGCGTTGCATCCCTATCCCCATGAGCCCGGGGTCTATTACCGCAACCTTGTGAATGCAGCGCTTTATGTCTTCGAGAAAAAATGCCTTCTTCCCTTGGCCTCGCCTCTGAAAAAATGTGACTTCGGCAAGGATATCCTGCCCGACCTGCTTGTGCGGGGTGCGCGGATTCAGGGATACCGTGCGCGCGGATACATCAAGGATATGGGTACCCCTGAGCGACTGGCTCACGTTACTTCCGATCTTGAGCATGGTATTGTGGCAAAGAAGGGGAGTCAGGAAGCGACAGAGGCAGTTTTTCTAGATCGCGATGGCACGCTGAATATCGAGGTCAACCGAGTCTCCCGTCAGGAGCAGTTTGAGCTCATTCCCGGGATTGCAGACGCCATTCGTGAACTCAATCGCAAGGGAATCCCCGTCATCGTCATCACCAATCAGCCGGTGATTGCACGCGGCGACTGCACCGAGCGGGAGTTGCGCCAGATCCACGACAAAATGGAGACATTGCTCGGAGAAGCAGGCGCATTCATTAACGATCTCTATTATTGTCCGCATCATCCTGATCGGGGATTTTCCGGTGAACGCCCTGAGTTGAAAATCCCGTGCGATTGTCGCAAACCCTCCCCCGGAATGCTCCTGCGTGCGGCGACTGACTGGAACATCGATTTGAGAAACTCCTGGTTCATCGGCGATACCACCACCGATATCCGCACCGCCAGTAACGCGGGTGTCCGCTCCGTGCTGATCAGCACGGGACACGCAGGGAATGACGGCGTATTTCCCGACCAACCCGATTATAATTTTGAAACATTGCGGGAGGCGGTTGACTTTATCATAGACCAGAGAAGACCATGATTATTAGCCAAACTCCCTTGCGCATGAGCTTCGTCGGCGGAGGCAGCGATATCGCCTCCTTCTACCGTGAGCACGGAGGGGCAGTACTTTCCACGGCCATCGACAAATATGTCTATGTGACAGTCAGTGAAAAATTTGACCACAACCTACGGGTCAGCTACTCGCAAACCGAAGAGGTCGAGTCCGCAGAGCATCTCCAGCATCCGCTGGTCCGGGAGGCCCTTCACCTGCTCGGACTCAAAGGGGGGCTGGAAATCACCTCCGTGGCAGATATCCCATCCCGCGGCACAGGGCTTGGCTCCTCCAGTTCCTTCACCATAGCCCTCCTGCATGCGCTGCATGCCTCCCAGGGACGTTATGTCTCCTCCAGGCGGCTAGCGGAGCAATGCTGTGAAATCGAAATCGAACGGTGCGGGGAGCCGATTGGCAAACAGGACCAGTTTGCGGCAGCCATAGGAGGGCTGAATTTCATCCAGTTTCATCCCGACGATTCGGTGACCGTCGAGCCGGTGATCTGTCCGCGCGACACGGTGCGTCAGCTTGAGAGCGAACTGGTGGTCTTCTACACCGGCATCACACGCAGCGCCTCCGAGCTTCTTGCCCACCAAAGTCGCGTGATCGGGAGCGGAGGGAACAAGGGCAGTGTCATGAAGGCCATGGTCAAACTGGCCTTTGATCTGCGTGCGGAGTTTCAGAGCAACAGCATCTCGGCCTTCGGCGAGATTCTCCATGAAAACTGGCTCTTAAAAAAGAGCATCTCCGAAAGCATCTCCAGCCCGCAAATCGATGTCTGGTATGACCGGGCCCGCGCAGCAGGGGCTGGTGGGGGCAAGCTGCTCGGAGCGGGGAGTGGGGGATTCATGGTATTCCACGCGCCGGTGGAACGTCACGATGCCATCCGTCACTCACTTTCCGATCTCCGCGAGGTAAAGTTCGGATTTGATCCTCAGGGGAGCCGAATCATTTTCGTGCATTGACCTGAGTTGACTCATGATTTCGAGCCAGAGAGTTAGTCATTAGGGGATGTTTTGGTTTTTAGTTGGTTATTGCGTTAGTTTGACTTTTGCCAGGCTTCCACGCAGCTTTTCTCGCCCAATCTTGCAAATCCAATCTCGGTGAACTTTTCTCGGATTGCGTCGCAGGCTTCTTCTCCGATAAAGCAGGGATGTAATTCAAGAATCACAAGACGGAAGGAGGCAATCGTCGCGGCGTCTGCCTCCACGACGAATTTCTCAGCCCCTTCAATGTCCATCACAAGCACACTAAATGGGCCGTATTTTTCATTCAATTCTCCCAGAGTAATCCCCGTGATGCGAATCGCCTGTGCGCTCTCTCGAACTCTCGAATTGTGGAGTTGACCGCCAAAAGTGAATTTCTCGACCTTGTTGGGTGAAATCACACTGTTGACAACAAGGAATTCCGCGTGATTGTACGCCTTGTTGCGATAAAGAAAAGGAAGCGCCTCAGGATGAGGTTCCACCACGACATGCTTGGTTTTGTCTCGAAGCATCCGATTCGTGACACAGGAAAGAACGCCAATGGCTCCGCCGAGTTCAATCACACTGTCTTCCGGGTGAATAAGGGACTCGATCTTCTCGCGTTCCGCCCGTTCATACCCATCGAAGAAAAAACCGGTTCTGAGAGGAATAGGAAATAGGCGTTTTGGAATTTCAAAAATTAAGCCGTCAGTTCGATACTTCCGATAAAACACGGTAAATAGAAAACCGAAGAACCAATTCTCTCTCGTCAGACCGCGAATCCACTGCCAGAAGGAGTCGGGAATGGCCGCTTTAACCAAAGGCTTAGCTTGTTGAAAAATAGACATACAAGGAAGTGGTGATTGTCAGGAAAGCTTGGCCAGAAGCGATTGGGCGATTTCCTTGAACCTGTCATACTGGTGCAAGACAGGAATCACGGAACCGTCGGCGTTGATCAACAGTCCTTCGGAGTTAAAATGAAAATCCTCCGGTTTGCAAAGCCCCATGGTGTGGATGCGGCCATGCTCATTCACAAACATTGTTGAGCGATCCTTGAGGGTGTAATGGGCGAGATAATTGTGGATCCCCTGATCGTTCACGCAGACCCGGTGCATCCAGCGTGTCGTGAAAAGATGATCCAGCATCAGGTCAAGATATTCCATAATCGCGGCAGAGGGGCCCATGGTTGTTCCCGCGCATGAGATTTGCAAGTTAGCCATCTGGTCGGCGATGGCTGTTCCGTAGGAGGCCTCCACCATATGACGGCATTTGCTTTCGTTCCCCAGTGTGTATCGGGAGTCTTCCATAAAGAAACAGACCCCCGACTCATGGAAATCCCGGAACGGATCATCCTGAAAGATTACATCCCGTGCGTCTGTCAGTAGGATGTTGGCGTAGGTGTCGCGGTGTTTGGAGAGAAAGTCGTGGTACACGACAAACCTGACGCACATCATGTTGAAAACATACTGTCCGATCCGTTTTTTCGCCTCCAACGAAGGGAGTAAATGGAAGAGGAGCTTCCAAAACGGCCAAATCAAGGTCAGGGGATTGTTTTTGCGGTAATGGAAATAGCTGAAGGTTTGGACGATTATTCCCCGTGACTTGAGGGCCTTGAGTTGAGCTTCGGTCGCCCAGGTGACAAAGAGCACGATGTCCCCCTGAAAGCCGGACTTTTCTAGGGTTCCTAGAAACGGCTCCAGATCGATGGATCCCGGATCGAAGACTACGGAGAGAATGGCGTTTGGCTTGGACATCGGTTCGCAGACTATCTTCCCTCCCTTTTGCGTCAATCCTCCAGAACCACCCCCTTTCTGATTGCCTCAATCCGCCCGCCTCTCCAGTATGCACGGATGAGTGATTCCGGTTGGCTTGAGGAGTATTTCACCCCGTACCGTGCACTGATGGCCGACACGACGGTGTTCCCGCTTCTGGTTGAGGCACGCGATATCATTCTCCAAGTCCGGGAGCGCGGTTCCAAACTGATGCTTGCTGGCAACGGTGCCAGTGCCTCGATTGCAAGTCATCTTGCGGTTGATTTCACCAAGCAGGCGGGAGTGGTGGCCATGAGCTTCAATGAACCCAACCTGATCACGGCGTATGCCAATGATTTCGGATACGACCGGTGGGTTGTGCAGGCCATCCGCCATTATGCCAAGCCGGGCGATGCCGTCGTGCTGATCAGTTCCAGCGGTCGATCACCTAATATCGTCAACGCTGCTCTCTCGGCGCGTGAGGCAGGCATGCAGATTGTCACGCTAAGCGGATTTGCTCCCGATAATCCTCTTAGGGCATCCGGTGATGTCAACCTATGGGTCGATAGCAAGGCCTACAATATCGTAGAATGCATTCATATGATCTGGCTCACGGCAATCTGCGATCTGATCATAGGCAAGGCGGAATATGCCGTCGGGGGTTAGTCGGGAGTCCCACTCCGGCCCCGGCAGCAGAGAGTCGTCAGTGGTCTCCAGAGAGGTGATATAAATTTGCTCCATGGCTGACCGTACCAAGCGATTCACGAGAGGAGTAGTGACGGCGTATGCCTCGATTGCCGTCAATATCCTATACTCTCTGGCTAGCGTCCCTCTGGCCTTGAAATATCTGGGCAAGGCGGAATTCGGTCTCTGGGCACTGGCACTCCAGATCACCGGTTATCTGATGCTCCTGGATTTGGGGATCTCCTCCGCTCTCAATAGGATGGTGGCCAATCACAAGGAAGAGGTCGATGCCGGTGAGTATGGAGGGTTTCTCACGACCGGGCTGATCGTTATGGTCATGCAGGGGACGTTGATTGCCCTGGGAGGAGTGATCTTCTCAATCGTGGCCCCATCCCTATTTTCCATACCGCCCAAGCTTCAGGTTGATTTCAGGAATGTACTGGTTATCACTAGTATTCTATCCGGTCTTTCACTTGTCACTCGCGCCATTAGTGCGCCCCTATGGGCTTTTCAGAGGATAGAGGTCGGGAATATCACAGCGACCATCACCTTGATCATGACCTTTCCCTGCCTCTGGTTGGGATTTTCGCTTGGCTGGGGGATCTACAGTCTTCCGCTGGCAGGGATTCCGGCGTTGATCATGCGCACAACCTGCGAATCCTTTGTCTGCTGGAGAAACGGCTACTATCCCTCAAGGGGAAACTGGGGTCGTCCGAGCTGGAATATCTTCCATCAGGTCTTTGGATTCGGCAAGGATGTCTTCCTGATGGGCGTGGGATCCCAGATGGTCAATGCCACCCAGATCATGATCATCAGCCGTTGCTTGGGTCTGGATGCCGCAGCGACCTTTTCCGTGGGTACCAAGTTCTATGCCATGGGCCAGCAACTTGTTTCCAAGCTCATGGAAAGCTCCAGTCCCGGCCTCACGGAGGTTTTCATTCACGGGGATTTTGACCTGTTGAGACGGCGGTTCTGGAATATCATATCGATCACCTCTTTCCTAGCTGTTCTCGCTGCGTGCATGATCGTTCTGGCCAACAGCGCGGTGATCGATGTATGGACATCGGGACTCATTCACTGGACCTTGACCGCAGACCTGTTGCTTGGGGGGCTCCTGGTAGTAACCTCGGTGACGAGATGCTTTGTGGCGCTTTTTGGGATCACGGGGAACTATGGGCCCATCCGGCATATTTATCTGATTGAAGGCGCTCTCTTTTTGGTACTTTCAATTCCTGCCGCCAAAGTGTTTGGGATCAATGGGGTCCTTTTTATATCCCTTGTCGCCCATCTCCTGACGACAGGGCTACTCTCCATCCTGGCATCTCGCGGGCATGTCCGATCCTGTCGTCAGATTATTCGTTATGCCATCGTATCCTTACTCGTTCTTCTCTCTGCCTATGGAGTCGCCCATCTTGTGCAGAAAACGGAAGCAACTGCGTGGCAAATCATCCTTTTCTCACCCGTGCCGTGCCTGCTCTTTGCAATAGTGGGATGGGTGACTATCATGGAAGAATCCTTCAAGATGGAGATCAGAAAAAAGATTTTCGCGTTATTCAAACTCGGGGAGCCTTCCTAGATTAGTAAGTGTTCCCGCGAGTTCCCATGAAATCGAAGTTCCATGAATCAATTCCATATTTTTGATAAAGGCTTGGGTAGCCATAGGCCGTTGCGTGTCTATTCCTGCACTCCAGTCAGTTTCATCGGTGATGAATCCTATTTCTCCCGGGAGTCGGGCATGCATAGCAGAGGGCTTGCCAAACTCGGAATTGAGTCACGAGCCGTCATGGCAAACCCCGCATACCCTGTTGATTTTCCCGAGTTACTGCGAACCGACTATAACAATCTGGAATCCGCCGAGTGGTGGAGGAGGCTGAATCTCGATGGGGTGATCCTTTACTCTTGGGCCGCACCTCGGTTCAACAGGGTCGCTGAGGCTCTCTTTCATGCCGGCATCCCTTTTCTGGTTCAGATGGATACTTGTGGTCTTGTCTCGCGCGAGTCGAATCCCACGGAATGGTTCCGGAGTTCCTGGACTCGCCCACTGTACGAAAGAAGCTGGATGCAAGGGAAGTCCATCGATCTTCTCAAGCACTTATTGGATGGTATCCTCTCGATCACGGCAAGGAGGAGGGTGCTTCATTGCTGCCATGCGGCTGCAGTGACGGTTCCCACGCCCTTGGGGACACTATGGGTCAGAAGGGAGGCGGAGACTCTCGGCTCTAAGGAACTGGCCGGTAAAATTCATTATCTCCCGCATCCTCAGGATGAACGATTTTCTTATTCCGGCGTGAAAAAGGAGCTGCTTGTAGTTTCGATAGCAAGGTGGGGAAGGGAATCGTGGTCGCAAAAAAATCCCCAAGTCCTGATTGAAGCCTACCGACTCTTTCTCCATAAGCATCCCAATTGGAGAGGGGTGATCATCGGATCAGGTGCCACAAGTCTCATCAAGGAGCTTGGAGTATCACCCATGGATGGTCTCTCTTTTCTTGACCCAGTGAATCATGATGAGTTGGCAGATATCCTGAATCGGGCGAGCATAACCTTCTGGTCCTCGCGTTGGGAGGGGCAGCAGGGAACTGCAGCGCAGGCCTTGTGCTGCGGCTGTTCTGTGGTCAGTCATGGTGATCCCCTGATGAGTTGCTTCCGTCATTATGTCAGTAAATCCAGCGGCAGGCTGGCCACGAGAAACCATGCTCAGGCATTGGCTGATGAATTGGAGCTGGAAGCTGAAGCTTGGGATGACGGTTTGCGTGATCCCCTGCACATCTCCTCGTCATGGATGACGGAGTTTCATGCCACGAGTGTGGCAAAACGGTCGTTAGGATTGATGGGATTGATCAAGGAACCTCAAGAAAAATAGTGCCATGAGATTGCCCTCGTTAGATGGGTGGAGAGCATTGAGCATTGTCATGGTTCTTGGCTCGCATTGCGTGTACAGCACAGGCTTTCCAGAGGAGTGGAAAGGGGTGTTTCTTTGGATCTTTGATGGAGGGCTTGGCGTCCGGTTTTTTTTCGTGATCAGTGGGTTTATAATCACATGGCTGATGATGAGGGAATGGGAAAATACGGGTGATGTTAATCTCAAATCATTCTACATACGGAGGGCGCTTCGAATATTGCCAGTCTACTATCTGTTTTTGATCGCAATAGCACTAATGCAATATCTTACTCCCTACACACAGAGCCTATCGGCTTGGGTGGGCAACTTGACATTCACCAGTAATTTTATCGATGCTGGTTTCACAACTGGGCATTTATGGTCCTTGGCTACGGAGGAGCAATTTTATCTGCTTTGGCCTTTGCTTTTTGTTATCGGAGGTCTCTATAAAAATAGAAGACTCGCAATACAGGTATTGTTGATAGCGATTTTAGCTGCGCCAATAAGCCGTGTTGCTGGTTACACAGGTCATCCTCAGATCCTATACCCGATCACGAGGCATTTTTCATTTTTCAGCTTCTTTGATTCATTAGCTTATGGGTGCATGAGTGCAATTACATTCCGACACAATCTAAAATGGAGGGCAACCTTATGCGATAAAAGGCACAAAGTGCTTTTCCTCGGTCTCTTGCTTGTACTGTTGCCTTACCTTCTGATGAGGTTTCGTTCGCCCCGGTATTTGATGGTTCCTTTTGGACCAAGTTTTCAGGCTTTAGGTTTTTCGATCCTACTTCTGCAAAGCATCTGCCTTCCTGATTGGGGTTTTTACCGATTGTTGAATTTAAAATACGTCATTTGGATCGGTGTCCTTTCTTATTCCATATACATCTGGCAGGAGATTTTTTGCTCCCCTTCCGACATATTTGGTATTGGTGCGGTCTGGTGGTTTTCCTTCCCTGCTTGGATACTTACCGCACTGCTAGTTGCTAGTATTTCCTACTTCACTGTTGAACGACCCTTCATGAGGCTGCGAACCCATTTTCAAAAGGTATAAGTAGAGATATTTATCGGATACCTTATGTGTGGAAGTCCAGACTTAGACGCCGAGCATCAGGTCATTAGTTCTTACTTTAAAAACCAATGAAAATTGCAATTCTAGTTCCAGATAACAGGGATGAGTTCAAGCGATGGGGGGATCCAGAACCATATTTTGGGAATGCTCCCACAGCCCTGCTAGAGGGGTTGTCTAAGTTTCCGGAAGTCGAGGTTCATGTGATCACCTGTTCCCACCGTAAGATGCCATCCCCTGAGAGGATCTATCCAAATATTTGCTTCCATCAGATCGTAGTATCACGACTTGGCTGGCTGACTCTTTACCTCGGGTGCGTTTTTGCGATCAGGAAACTACTGAATGAGATTCGCCCTGACATCGTGCATGGCCAAGGATCGGAGAGATATTGTGCCTTGGCAGCAGCTTTTTCCGGTTTTCCAAATATAATTACTCTTCATGGAATTATGCGTAGGGTTGTCATGCATATGCAAGGAAGGGCCAGGATGTATGGTCTTGTTGCAGCTATGCTTGAGACCTTATCTCTAAGAGTATCTGGGAAAGCTCTCTGTATTTCTACCTATACAAAGCGCCATGTGGATAAGTTGGTTAAGTCCACCTGGGTCGTCCCGAATCCACTTTTAGATGAATGGTTCATAAATCTTCCCGAGACGAGAATTACACCAGTTGGGGCATGCGCAGTAGTAGTAGCTAATATCAGTCCATGGAAAAACCAAAATGCTCTTCTTAAACTATGGAGCGCAAAACAGCCGCCACCATTTAGGATAGAGTTCCTGGGCCATGGAGATTTAGCATCCTCCTATTACCATGACTTCCTAGATTTAGTTGCTCATCGAACCTGGAGCAAGTATCGGAGCATTATAAAATCAAATGAGCTGAGATCACAACTCGACAGCTATGAATTCCTGATCCACCCTACTAAAGAAGAAAACTTTGGTTTAGTAATAATTGAGGCGATGGCTCGAGGTATACCCGTGGTGGCCTCAAAGGTTGGTGGGATTCCAGACCTGATTGATGATGGAGTGACGGGACGGCTTTTCGATCCAAACATAGAGAGCGATATGCGAGAAAAAATTGAAGCTGTATATTCTGAACCAGAACTCTCAAAATCTATGGCCAAGAAGGCTCAACAACTTGCCCGGGAAAGATTCTCTTCAGAAACCGTTGCACGAAAGCATATAGAAATCTACTGCGAGATTCTGTCGGTCAACCCCCGTTAAAAACATACATCACGCCAATAATATGACACCCGACCTCACGGATTCCACACAATGTCAACTTAGCACCCTAGAACGGGAAATCCTCGTCGAATACTTCCTCAAGTCAAACGACCGGAAGTTGATAGACATCGAAGTTGGTATTTGGATTGGTGGGGGTAGCACACTCCATCTCTTACGCAAGATCGCTCGTAGCGGCAAGGGCTATCTATGGGGAGTGGAGGCAGATAACAGCATCTATGAATCTATGATTCACAACATTGGGGTAGCAATTCCTGAGAGACTCCGCATGTACGCCCAAGAACGCAAATGATGGCCTTACGTCTCTAAAATCATGGATAATTCATTAAATGAGGTATTCATGGCCAGCCGGTTCAGAGATTTTCCTATTTTACTGAGGGCAGTCCGTGGATGTAGGGAATTCTTTGGGGCAGAGCATATCGTCGTTGCAAGCCCAAAACAGGATGTAAAAGCTATTCAGTTTGGGCTTCGTGGCGAAGCAGAAGTCATCGACGAGACCACACTAACGAAAAATATGAAAGTATTTGAGTTTCGGTCTTCAAATGTGCCTTTTTTTCCCAAAGCATTTGGATGGTATTATCAGCAAATTCTAAAAATGAATTATGCACGCATGACTTCAGCAGCAAACTATTTGGTTTGGGACGCCGACACCATACCAATAAAGAGTATTCCATTTTTTGATAGTGACGGACGGGTTTATTTTACGACAGCGGAGGAATACCATGCACCTTATTTTCATACTTACGAGCAGTTGCTGGGAGAAAAGCCGGCCCATGCCAAGTCGTTCATCTCTCAACATATGGTCGTCAACACGGCAGTGATGAGAAATATATTGGGGGATATTGAGAGCATTCATCAAGTTTGCGACTGGACTGAAGCATTGCTTCAGGTTCTACGCAACAGTCCTTACAGTCAGAATCTATTCAGCGAATACGAGACTTATGCTAATTATTTTGCTTCCAAGCTTCCTGAACGCATGAAAATCCGATCCCTCCAGTGGAGTAGAGAAGAAAATACCCGCACATGGGGAGTGAGCGCCAAAAGGGTCAAAAGTGCGCAGTATTCAGGCGATGCATTTCTCGCTTTGGAAAGCAAAAACAATCTCGCCTCACGCATATTTCTAAAAACATTGGAGATCACACGTTTTGATTTCATCAAATGCATTGCTGTCGCGATTGTAAGATAAAAAATAGGCTACCCGCTGTTGTGATTGGATAGAAAGAATTGTGACATGGAAGTAGAAGGAACTTCACGCCGCTATCGGTTCAAGCCGTTTAACGCGACTCATCCGGGCGGCGTAAGCAAATGCGGCCTTCAGGTCGTCGGCCACTAGATCGGGATAATCGGCAAGAAACTGATCGATTGTTGTCGGACCACTCAGCATCTCCAGAACGAACTCAACGGGGTATCTAAGTCCCCTGAGGCATGGCTTTCCATGACAAATATCCGGATCCGTTGTAATTCGGGCCAATAACTCCGATTCAGACATGAATACAGTGTATTCTCAGGGATTGGGATTGGCAAGTGCGGTCATCCAAGCCGCTCGGAAGCGGCGCAAAAGGCGCCTGGGAAGGCGGAGCACAAAAGTCGAGGGACGAGAACCAAGGCTCTGGGAAGAGCCGCGGAAGACTACTGTAAGTAGCCCCGTAAGGGCGGCACGGCTTGCCGGGCGGCAAGTGCCGTCAATCGAGGGTCGAGGGGCGAGGCAGTAAAAGTGGGAAAGTGGGAACCTAGGCGCTGGGAAGCGGCGCGGAAGACTACCGTAGGTAGCCCTGAAAGGGCGGCACCGCTTGCCGGGCGGCAAGTGCCGTCAATGTGGAAAAAACCTGAAAAGCTGAAAGCTGAAACCTGAGTCGAGAACCAAGCTCCTTGTTAGGAGCGCGGAAGATCCCGCGAATGCGGGACCCGAAGGGCGGCACCGCTTTGCGGGCGCAAAGTGGCGTCAATGTGGAAAAAACCTGAAAAGCTGAAACGCGGTTTAGGGAAGACCGAGTTGGACTTCCGAAGGAAGCTCCAGAGGGGCGAGCCTCGTGGCAGCAAGCGAGTTCAAAGCTGAAAGGGGATCCTGCTGATCATTAGTCAGCAATCAGCAGTCGCTGATATTGTCAATTGACCGGCGATGTCATAAATTTGAGGTGATGGAAAGTGTTGTCCAAGTTGAAAAAGCTCCCGAGCGCGTGCCGGTTTCCCCCGAGGTGGCAGAGCGCGCGGCGGATCTTGTGCGCCGATTTTCGGAGTGTTTTTGGTTTTGGAATCCAGATGTCTCGATTCGTTTTACTGACGACGTGAGGTTAGTGATTGGGCATCTCCGTGACTACGGTGACAAGAGGGCCTGGGATGCCGCAGCAGAGTTGCAGCGCTGTCTGTAACATCCAAAGGAATGCCGCTAACGCCTTTTCAAAAAGAGGTTCTGAAGGTTCTGGTCTCCAATCGTTCCGAGCAGAGCCATGTGGCCGGAGGATTGGTGCTGAATGCACCGGAGAATTCGTCAAGGTACTCGCGGGATATCGATTTCTTTCACGAGGCGGTGGAGGATTTGGTCATCGCAAGCGAGCAGGATGTCCTCTCGCTTGAGAAGGCGGGTTTTCTTGTGCAGAAGGTCGAGCGTGACGGCGAGTGGTTTAAGCCGGTTTCCTTCAGGAAGGCCTATGTCATCGGGAATGGTGAGAGGGTTGAGTTGGACTGGGCGCATGATTCAGCGTTCCGGTTTTTCCCGATCGTCCCCGATGAATTGTTGGGATGGAGGCTGCATCTCTTTGATATGGCGACGAACAAGGCGCTTGCGTTGTCCGCCCGTATGGAGACGCGTGATTATGTAGATATGGTCGAACTTTCCCGTCGTTTTCCCCTTGAGGCCATCA
>Ga0304729_1000482_pt1 | contig 29623 bp, 29 predicted proteins | sample C_131016_MF_Meta_FD_190475 | JGI IMG/M metagenome (GOLD analysis project Ga0304729, IMG submission 190475) | Freshwater microbial communities from Lake Croche, Canada to study carbon cycling - C_131016_MF_MetaG (v2) (version 2) | ecosystem: Environmental > Aquatic > Freshwater > Lake | place... | reverse complement strand
AGCAAAAACTGCTGTTGTTACTAATAAAGTACCAACAAATACTAAAGCTCTAGATATTATTTTCATCATATTGCTTTATCTCCTTTTTCTCCTGTTCGGATTCGAATAACTGCAGCTAAATTAGTTACGAAAATTTTTCCGTCTCCAATTTTTCCTGTTCTTGCAGTTTTTTGAATCGTTTCTAGAACTTTAGAGTATTTCTTGCTAGAAACCGCTATCTCAAGTTTTGTTTTTGGCAAAAAGGCTACTTCATATTCAGAACCACGATAGAATTCTGTATGACCTTTCTGACGCCCATATCCTTTGACATCTGTCATCGTTAAACCATCAACACCAATTTTGTTAAGAGCTTTCTTAACATTCTCAGCTTGTTCTGGTTTAACTATTGCTGTTATCAGCTTCATAGTGCTCCCATTGTTAAACCATTAAATCCGAATCTATTTTTTTGAATAAATTCGGCCTGCTCTGGTTTAGTTATAGCAGTAATAATTTTCATGATTTTTTTTAACAAATAAAAATTCTAATAGATAATGAGCATTCAATGAGTCAGATATGACCAGAATGCATAACCTTGTTATTTAATATTATCCCTAAAACGACTTAATTTATTAGAGAATTCGTCGACTAAATTTAAAAGTGTATTTCCATGCAAAGTAGGCATTACCCCTTTGCTAGTTCTATCAAATAATTTTTGATTTATATCTTTCTCGAGATCCATCACCGCTCTTGAAAATGTTGATTGAGATTTATTATCTTGCTTTGATGCATTTAAAAAACTCCCGGCTTTAGCTACTTTTCTAAATACTTTTAGTTTTTCCCAATTCATTGGAAAAATCTATATCCAAAACGCATAACTAACTAATGCAATATTGGAAAACGAGATATGCTAATTAACTTTGAAAATGTCTACGATTTTAAAAGACCTATCGATAATTACCATTTCTCCAGAGTTTGCAAAATAGTCCGTCAGTCCTAGAATAGTTGTGTGATGCGTAACTAGAATGTAATTTTTATTTTTATCTAATTTATCAATAAATTCTTTGGTTTTTTTTACATAAGCAGGAGTCTTGCTTGGGTTTGCAAAGGTAGAATTTAGGCCGGAAAAAGTCTCAAAATTTATAAATGCATTTCTTGCAGTGTCTTTGCATCTGCAATATTCGGACGAATAAACTTTTTCAAAAGAGATTTTATTTTTTCTAAAAAATTCTCCTATTCTTTTTGCTTGTTCAGCTCCTTCTTTTGATAAATTGCGCTGTGTTTTACAATCATTCAAATTAAAATTTTTGGGATCTCCTGTTCCTGGTGCCTCTGAATGACGAATTAAGATTATTTTTCCACCTTGTTTTAAATCTTTAATAGTTTTTTGCTCATCTGCAAAAACAGGAAATGAACTCAATATCAGCAATAAAGATAATAAAAATAGAGACTTTGTGCGCATTTTATTAAGCTAGTAGTTGGAGTCGAATAGTCATAATTAACATTTAATGACTAAATATTTAACTATAATAATATTATTTTTTATCTCTTCGGTAATATTTCTTTATGTTCGGGGTAAAAAACAAGGTCATATTAGAGAACTAATGAAAGATCCTAGAACAGGAACTTTTGTAGATAAAAAATAGTATTTTTTGATCTTAAATAGTCGATAAGTTTTTTTTAAAAAACTCAATAGTTCTGCTCCAAGAAAGATCGGCGGCTTGTTTATCGTATCTGGGTGTAGTGTCATTATGAAAACCATGATTAACTCCTGAATACATATGAAGTGTATAATTCTTTTTATTATCTTTTAGAGCTTGCTCAAATTTAGAAATACCTTCGTTAATTCTTGAATCAAGTTCTGCATAATGCAAAAGAAGTGGTGCTTTAATTTTTGATACATCTTTTTCATCTGCCTGAGGTCCATAATATGGAACTGCGGCAGATAAATTTGGAAAATTTACTGCCAATTGATTTACAATGCCTCCGCCATAACAAAATCCAACGGCACCCACTTTTCCTTTTGTAACAGTTGTTAAATATTGAAAACCTGCAAAAAAATCTTGTTTAAGTTTTTCTTGATCTAATGATGCCTGCGCTTCTCTGCCTTGATCATCATTTCCAGGATAACCTCCCTTTGGGGAAAGGCCATCAGGTGCGAACGCTATAAATTTTGACTTTGCCAATCTTCTTGTAACATCTGCAATGTAAGGATTGAGTCCTCGATTTTCATGTATTACCAAGACTGCTGGATTTAATTTTTCTAATATTTTTGGTTTAACCAAATACCCTTTAATACTGCCATATCCTTTTGAAGAATCGTAATTTACGTAACTTATTTCAATATCTGGATCTTCTGCTTTTACTTGTTCGGCATAAGAATATTTTGGACTTAACAAGTCTAGAAGTGCTACGGCGCTAACACCTGCTGCAAATTTTTTTGCTTTTTCTAAAAACTCACGTTTAGTAATTTTTCCATGAGCATAACTGTCATACAGATTAATAAGATCTTGATGGAAATCCTTAGAATTTAATTTTTTCATTATTTAATAATTTATAACTTAAAAATATCTAATCAATTTATAAATAAACCTATCCTTACTAAAATACTTGGGATTGAAGGCTGAATTTTTATTGACTTCATTTATAAAAATAAATAATCATCGTTGCACTCTAATTAAATGCCAGAAATTTTAAGTCCATATTTAAGCTCATTCTTCATTCTTTTCAGAGAAGGATTCGAAGGACTGTTGATTGCTATGCTAGTATTTGCATATCTTGATAAGATGAATGCAAGACACAAACGTCCTGCAGTATTTTTAGGTCTTATTGCCGGAGTTATCTTCTCTTTATTGTTAGGTCTTGGCATTAAACAAATAGCTTCTTTTACAGAAGGTCATCAAGAATTATTCTCAGGAGTCGTAATGTTAACTGCCTCTGGAATGTTAGCTTATGTTGCTTTTTTTTGCCAAAGCGCAAAACAACATGTGGAAGGAAAAGTAGATAAAGCAATTAGCACTGGTAGCTCAATCATTTTGTCTTTAGCCGTTTTTCTTGCAGTTCTTAGAGAAGGTTTTGAAATTGTTTTATTTTATGCAGCTTTAGTAACTTCTACTATATTTAATACTATTCCAGTATTTGCAGGAGCTATTACAGGAGCTGTTGCTTTAGTAGTTGTTTATTTTGGATTAAATAAAATAACTAAAATTATTCCTATGAGTACTTTTTTCAAAGTATCAAGTTTCTTATTATTCGCTCTTTCTATTTATTTTGGTTATGAAGGTGTAACAGATTTATATGCTGGCCTTCGCGAACTTAAAGTAATCTAAGTCGCACGTTTTATAAATTATGATACCAGGCTTTAGTTACCGAAGAAGGTTTTCTGATCTTTCTGAGAAAGAAATTTTAGCTTTAGCTATTTCTTCTGAAGAAGATGATGCTTCAATTTATAGAAGCTACGCTGAACATTTAAAAAAGGATTATCCAGATACTGCGAAAGTATTTGTGGATATGGCGAGAGTTGAAGACTCTCATAGAAAAATTCTAATTGATAAATTTCAATCTAGGTTTGGTGAAAATATTCCTCTGATTAGAAGAGAACATGTTTCAGGTTTCTACGCTAGAAAGCCGATCTGGCTAATAAAAAATCTAAGCGTAGATAGAATTAGATTAGAATCTGAAATGATGGAACGAGATGCTTATAATTTTTATACAAAAGCAGCTCAAATGACAACAGATGCATCAACAAGAAAATTACTTGGCGATCTAGCTGCAGCTGAAGCAGGTCATGTTTCTACAACCGATAAACTTGTAGAGTCTCATGTAAGTGGTGATGCAAAAGAAATGGAAGCAAGAACTTCAAAAAGACAATTAATACTTACTTGGGTTCAGCCTGGTCTGGCCGGTTTAATGGACGGTTCTGTATCAACGCTTGCTCCAATTTTTGCAACCGCTTTTGCTACACAAAATACTTCGACTACTTTCCTTGTTGGTTTTGCAGCATCTATTGGTGCTGGTATTTCTATGGGATTAACTGAAGCTGTGTCTGATGATGGATCTATTTCTGGAAGAGGCTCTCCTTTTAAACGTGGTATTGCAGCTGGTGTCATGACTGCTGTCGGTGGATTAGGTCATGCGTTACCATATTTAATTCCGCATTTTTGGACAGCAACTATAATTGCAATGATCATTGTATTTTGTGAACTATGGGCAATTGTTTGGATTCAAAATAAGTATATGGAGGCGCCTTTCTTAAGAGCAACTTTACAAGTAGTGTTGGGTGGTGCTCTTGTATTGGCCGCTGGGATTCTTATCGGATCTGGTTAATTAAGATCTATAATCTGCGTTAATTGAAATATATTCTGCGTTAAAATCACAAGTATAAGCAGTAAATTTTCCCTTACCTAAGTTTAAGTTAACATCAAAAACAATATCATCGCCGAGCATATAATCTTTAACTTTGCTTTCGTCATAAGAAGGTACCTGCATTCCATATTTTGTAATTAAAGAATCTCCAATTTTAATTTCTATTTTTTCCTTTTTCACTTTTTCATTTGTTTTCCCAACTGCCATTAAAATTCTACCCCAATTAGGATCGCTTCCAGCCACTGCTGTTTTCACTAATGGTGAGTTTGCAATAGACATAGCTACTTCTTTTGCGAATTTATCATTAGAAGCGCCAGTTATTTTTACTGTTAGAAATTTTTTAGCCCCTTCTCCATCTAAAACTACTTGCTTTGCAAGATCTAACATAACTTCATAAAGTGCTTTTTCAAAATCCTTTGCAGCTTTAGAATTAATATTGTTAATAATTCTATTCTTAGCTTTTTTAGTTGAAAAAACTAACACCATATCATTAGTTGAAGTGTCTCCATCAACTGTGATTGCATTAAAAGTATTTTCAGTATTTCTCTTCAGCATTTTATTTAAAACTTGTTGCGAAATATTTGCATCGGTAAAAATGAAACCAAACATCGTTGCCATATTTGGTGCAATCATTCCTGATCCCTTTGCAATACCTGCTATATTAATAAAATCTTTATTAGTTTGAACAGCAGCGCAGCTCATCTTACCAAAAGTATCTGTAGTCATGATAGACAGAGCCTGCTTAATCCACGTTAACTTTATCGGTCTTTTTAATTTTTCAATTAAATTTGGTAGTACACTCTTAACTTTAGCAAGTGGGAACGGTTGTCCAATCACACCTGTAGATGCAAATAAAATTTGTTTTTTAGAAATATTTTTTTTATCTGAAAAAAATTTTGATAACTCAATAATACTATTTAATCCTTGTTTGCCGGTGTAAGCATTTGCATTTCTGGTATTAACTAATAAAGCTTTAATATCTTTTTTATTCGCTTTAACATTCCAATCAATACAAACAGATCTTGTTGTAGATTTTGTATAAACACCTGAAAATATTGCTCCATTAGGAAAATAAAATAAACTTACATCGTCTCTATCGGTATTATATAGGCCTGCGCTTACTGTTGAAATTTCCAATCCTTCAATACTTGGCATCTCGGGAAAATCTTTGTTAACTCTATTAAGTTGTTTTTTCTTAAAAAAGTTTTGAAATAACGTGGTCATGTGTATTTTATTTAGTATTTTTTCAGTTATAAGGTAGTTGTTAAATTTATACTATTTAATTTATCTAGAATAATATCTCAAAATGATACCTGGTTTAAACATTTTAAAAAAAATATTTAAAACATCTAATGAGCGCAAGCTTAATGAAATCCAGCCTATAGTTCAGAAAATTAATTCATTAGAACACGAAATTCAGAAACTTTCGGATCAAGAACTTAAAAACAAAACTCAAGAATTCAAAACAAGAATTAAAAATGGAGAAAATCTAAATAAAATTTTACCTGAAGCATTTGCATGCGTGCGTGAGGCAAGTGTTAGAACTACAGGACAAAGACATTTTGACGTTCAATTACTCGGTGGAATTATTCTACACCAAGGAAAAATCTCAGAAATGAAGACTGGGGAAGGAAAAACTTTAGTTGCAACTCTGCCAGCTTATTTAAATAGTTTAACTGGAAAAGGTGTCCACGTTGTAACCGTGAATGACTATCTTGCAAAACGTGACTCTGAATGGATGTCAAAAATTTATAATTTTTTAGGTGTAAGCGTTGGCTGCATCATAAATAGTATCGATGATGCTAGCAGAAAAGCTCAGTATCAATGCGACATTACTTATGGAACTAACAACGAATTTGGGTTTGATTATTTAAGAGATAACATGAAATATTCCATTGAAGAAATGGTTCAACGAAAACATTATTTTTGTATAGTCGATGAAGTCGATAGTATTTTAATTGATGAGGCCCGAACGCCTTTAATTATTTCTGGACCCACAGAAGATAATTCTTCAGAATATTTTTTATGCAATAAATTAGTTAATCAACTTAATAAGGAGCATTACGACGTAGATGAAAAAGATCGCAGCGCTCTACTTACTGAAAAAGGAATAGATTTTATTGAGGATAGGTTAAAAAAAGCAAATTTACTTAAGGGATCAAATTTTTATGATCCACAAAATTTATCTGTCGTTCATCATGTGAACCAAGCTTTAAGGGCCAACATGCTTTTTACTAAAGATAAAGATTATATCATCAAAGATAATCAAATTTATATTATCGATGAATTTACAGGAAGAATTATGGAAGGCAGACGTTACTCCGATGGTCTGCACCAAGCAATTGAAGCAAAAGAAGGTGTTCAAATTCAAAATGAAAACCAAACTTTAGCATCTATTACTTTCCAAAACTATTTTAGATTATACGAAAAGCTTTCGGGTATGACTGGAACAGCGATGACCGAATCTGAAGAATTTTATGAAATTTATAAACTGGATGTTGTTGAAGTACCAACAAATAGACCTATGATTAGAAAAGATTTTAACGACAGAATTTTTAGAACTGAAAATGAAAAATTTGATGCGATTGTAAAAGAAATTGTTGTTGCTCATGAAAAAAAACAGCCAGTATTAATTGGCACCACCAGTATTGAAAAATCTGAACGAATTTCAAAAATTTTAAAACAACAGTCAATAAAGCATAATGTTTTAAATGCAAAATTTCACGAACAAGAAGCAAGTATTATTGCACAAGCAGGAAGGATTGGCGCAGTAACTATTGCAACTAATATGGCTGGTCGTGGAACAGATATTCAGCTGGGTGGTAATTTGGATTTAAAAATTAAAGAAGGCGGTACTAATGATAAGATTTTAGTTGAAAAAACCAAACAAGAGCACGAACAAGAAAAAGCTAAAGTATTAGAAAGTGGTGGATTATTTGTAGTTGGAACTGAACGACATGAGAGCAGAAGAATAGACAATCAGTTGAGAGGTAGAACTGGAAGACAAGGAGATAAAGGAGCGTCTATTTTTTACCTTAGCCTACAGGATGATTTAATGAGAATTTTTGGATCTGAGAGAATTGACTTTATGCTCCAAAAATTGGGACTAAAAGAGGGAGAGTCCATAGATCACCCATGGATTAATAAAGCCTTAGAAAAAGCCCAGCAAAAAGTAGAAGGTAGAAATTTTGATATTAGAAAAACTTTATTGCAATTTGATGATGTAATGAACGATCAAAGAAAAGTAATTTTTGAACAAAGATTAGAAGTAATAAAAAACCCAAATATTTATAATGTAATAGATGATGTTTTTGATGAGATAGCAGAACAAGTTATAAGTGAAATTCAATTTTATCGAGAGCATGTTAATGCTGAGGCAAAGAAAACAATTAAAATTAAAACAGAACGTCTTTGCGGCACAAGAATTAGTGATGATGATTTTGCTCTGATACTTAAAAAAAGTAGTTCTGAAATAAAGAAATTTTTAAAAGATCATTTTGATGAAAAAAGAAATACACGAATAAGCACGGCTGGAGATGAAGTGAATAAAGATGTTGAAAAAAGAATATTTTTACAGAATCTTGATTATGAATGGAGAAGTCATTTACAATACCTTGAGCAATTAAGACAAGTGATCGGTCTTAGAGGTTATGGACAAAAAAATCCTCTTGATGAATATAAAAAAGAAAGTTTCAATTTATTTAAAGATTTACTTTCAAAAATTAAAGAAAATTTAATTATATTTTTAATTAACATTCAAGTGACTACAGAAAACAAAGCTGCGCAAACGCCAGAATCAAAACCAGCATTAGATGAAAAAATTTCTAGAAATGCTCCTTGTACTTGCGGTTCTGGAAAGAAATATAAGAATTGTTGCGGCTCTCTAACCAAAAATTAAAGCTAAAATAAACAACAGTACAATAACAGAAACCGTTGCTACCAATTTAGCATTGTTCTGTAACAATAATTTCCAATTAAATGGATTGAATTTTGTAGTTGGAATATGAACTCCTTTATAAAATTCATCTTTAGTAATCAATACATCTCTACCAATACTTAGGAATCTATTTTTTCTTTGATTAATGAGTTCTTCGGCAGAGATTCTAAGTAATTCGCTTAAATTTCTTTTAATAACGCTTGTAACATTTGTAATAGCTTGATCGTGACTTCTGTGGGCGCCCCCTTTTGGTTCTTGAATAACCTCATCTATAATTTTACTTTCTAATAGATCTTGTGCCGAAATTTTCATTGCCTCAGCAGCTTCTTTTGCTTTTTTTGGATCACGCCACAGAATAGAAGCGCACCCCTCTGGGGAAATGACTGAATAAACAGAATGTTCTAACATTAAAACTTTATTTGCTGTTGCAAGTGCGATGGCTCCTCCAGAACCACCTTCGCCAATTACAACTGATATCATTGGAACATTTACATTAAGACAACATTCAATGCACTTTGCTATTGCTTCTGCCTGGCCCCTTTCTTCGGCTCCTTTTCCAGGATAAGCACCGGGCGTGTCTACAAAAGTTATAATTGGAATATTTAATCTATTGGCAAGATTCATAAGGCGCATACTTTTTCGATAACCTTCTGGACGCATCATTCCAAAATTTCTTTGAATTCTAGATTGAGTATCATTTCCTTTCTCTTGACCAATTACTAAAACCGAAACACCATCTAGATTTCCAAATCCTGCTAGTACAGATTGATCTTCTCCGTATAAACGATCTCCTGATAAATTTATAAAATCTGGAAATATTTTTTTAATGTAGTGAACAGAACGGGGTCTAAAATCATGTCTTGCAACTTTAGTTTTTTGCCAGCGATTAAGATTTGAATAAACTTTATCTAATTCATCATTTAACTTTTTCTCAGTTTCAATAATTATTGGATTTTCAATAATAGTGATGCCTTTAGCAATATAAGGTCCTTTTAACTCCTGAATCTTTTGATCTAGAACCTTGATATCGTCTTCAAAATCTAAATAATTCATCTAATTTCTTATTATTTTTTATAAATATTGAGTTCAGATAAAGTTTATATATAAATAAACGCCTACATGAAATCTTTTCCAAAAAATACGACAATTACAGGCACTATTTCAAAAGAATTTGAAGATATCCTAACATTAGAATGTTTAGAATTTATTGCTGAATTACATAGAAAATTTAATGGTCAAAGGCTGGAGTTATTAAAACGAAGACAAGAAGTTCAAAAGAAAATTGATGGCGGCTGGCGTCCTAATTTTTTAGAAGAAACAAAATCTATAAGAGAAAAAGATTGGAAAGTTTTAAATGTTCCAAAAGATCTTCAAGATCGTAGAGTTGAAATTACAGGTCCAACTAACCAAAAAATGATTATTAACGCCCTTAACTCTGGAGCGAGCTGTTTTATGGCAGACCTTGAGGACTCTTCAACTCCTTCTTGGAATAATGTTATCGAAGGTCAAATAAATTTAAAAAATGCTGTTAATAAAAAAATTGATTTTACAGACGCAGTAACTGGCAAAACTTACAAATTAAATGAAAAACACGCTGTGCTGATTGTGAGACCAAGGGGATGGCACTTAGATGAAGCCCATTTCTTAGTTGATAATGAAAAATGTTCAGGAGGTATCTTTGATTTTGGTCTTTATTTTTATCATAACGCAAAACAACTTCTTAAAAATGGAACAGGCCCGTATTTTTATTTACCAAAAATGGAGGGTCATCTTGAAGCTAGACTTTGGAATTCTGTTTTTACCGAAGCTCAAAAAAAATTAGGTATTCCACATGGAACTATTAAAGCGACCGTTTTAATTGAGACAATATTAGCTTCTTTTGAAATGGATGAAATTCTATTTGAATTAAAAGATCATATCGTAGGTCTTAATTGCGGAAGATGGGATTATATTTTTAGCTACATTAAAAAATTTAAAAACTTTAAAGACTTTTTATTGCCAGATCGATCTATCGTTAAGATGACTTCTCATTTTTTAAGATCCTATAGTTTATTGTTAATCAAAACATGTCATCGTAGAGGTGCACACGCAATGGGCGGAATGGCAGCTCAAATTCCAATTAAAGACAATGAAGCTTTAAATCAAAAAGCAATGGAAGCCGTCAAACAAGATAAATTAAGAGAAGCAAATGATGGTCATGATGGTACTTGGGTTGCTCATCCGGGTCTAGTTAAAATTGCAAAAGATATTTTTGATGAAAAAATGCCACAACCAAATCAAATTAATAAAATTCCTGGCAATATAAAAATAGAAGCTAATGATTTATTGGTTGCTGAAAAAGGAGATATTACTGAAGAAGGTCTTAGAAAAAATATTTCTGTAGGTATCCAATATTTAGCAGCATGGCTTGGTGGTAATGGCTGTGTGCCTATTTATAATTTAATGGAAGATGCTGCTACTGCTGAAATTTCAAGGGCACAAGTTTGGCAATGGAATAAGCATCACTGCAAAACTTCTGCTGGTAAAGAAATTGATCCTGAATATGTAAAAAAAATTGTCAAAGAAGAAATGGTGCAAATTAAAAAAGAAGTTGGAGAACAAAAATTTGCTAAGGGTAATTACGAGCGTGCCTCAAAGATGTTTGAAGAAATGTCAATTGCTAGTCAATTTGACGATTTTTTAACTGTTCCCGCTTACAATGAAATTCTTAGATCTGAAGCTAAATAATAGCTTACTTAATAATAGTTAATTTATCTGTTGAAATCTTTTCGATAATTTTTTCTTTTTCCAAAACAATATCTTTTGAACCAAAATAATACAAAATACAAAGAATAGCGATCAGACTAGATATTGCTGCTAGGATAATTAGTATGGAAGTTCTGAAGGGCATTTCTGATTAATTATATAATATTTCAATTAGAATTATGTTAATAAATTATTCATTCAATAATGGCAACGCATAAAAGCTTAGTATTAGTTGGAATGATGGGTACAGGGAAAAGTACCATTGGAAAAGAAGTCGCCAAAAAATTAAAAATTGATTTTATTGATACTGATCAATTAATAGAAAAAGAGGCTAATCTTACTATTGCTGAAATTTTTAAAAAAAATGGTGAGAAATATTTTCGTGAATTAGAAGAAAAGATTTTTTTAAAAATAAAAAATGATAAAGAAAAAATAATTTCTGTAGGTGGTGGAGCTTTTATTAATAATACTATTAGAAATAAAGTTTTAAAAGAATACTTATCTATTTGGCTTAATATGGATGAAAATTTGATTATTGATCGTATTAAGCGTAATGCTAAAAAAAGACCAATGTTAGATCAAAATAATATTGAAAAAAGCATTGTGAATCTAAAAAAAACTAGAGACCCAATATATAAATTGGCCGACTATGAAATAAATTGTAGTTTAAGCAGTAAAAGTAAGATTATTGAAAAAATTATAAATATTTATGAAAAAAATAACGATTAAAGTAAATTTAAAAAACAATAACTACCCAATTGTTATTAGTAATCATTTACTTAAAAACGCAGGCACAGAAATAAAAAAAATAATTCCAAAAGCACAAAAATTTCTTTTAATTACTGATAAAAATATTCCGAAATCTTACGCTCGCACAATTGTATCTTCATTAAAATCGAACAAAAAATATCTATTAACGTTGAGTGCTGGTGAAAAATCAAAAAATATGAATTTCACTAATACTATTATAAAAAAATTATTTAAATATAATTTTAATCGAGATGACTGCGTTATCGCGTTAGGAGGTGGTGTTATTGGTGATTTATCTGGATTTGCGAGCAGTATTTTTAAAAGAGGTTTAAATCTAGTTCAAATCCCAACAACTTTGTTAGCTCAGGTTGATTCTTCAATCGGCGGAAAAACTGGAATTAATTCTGAAGAAGGCAAAAATATGATTGGAACATTTTACCAACCTAAACTTGTTCTGATTGATCCAACAACATTAAAAAGTTTACCAAGCAGACATTTAGTTGCTGGTTATGCTGAAATTTTAAAGTACGCCTTAATCATGAATTCTAAATTCTTTGCTTGGTTAGAAAAAAATTCTCATGCAATAATTAATCTAACTGATTTAAATGCAGTAATGTACGCGATCAAAGAAAGTTGCAAAAGCAAAGCTATTATTGTGCAAAAAGATGAAAAAGAGAAAAATTTAAGAGCTATACTTAATTTTGGTCACACATTTGCTCACGCATTTGAAGCTCTAAAAAAATACTCTGAAGAACTGATTCATGGAGAGGCAGTACTATATGGAATGATGATTGCATCATCTTTGTCTGTCAAAATGAAAATGATGCATAACATTGAATATCAACGTATTAAACATTTATATCGAAGACTAAATATTAATTATCAAATTAAAAATCTTTTTAAGAAAAAAGATATAAATAAAATCTTAGATTATATGAAACATGATAAAAAAAATTCTGGTTCTAAGATTAATTTAATATTATTGAGTAAAATTGGAAAAGCTAAGATCCATCCTTCAGATCTGAATAAAAATATAAAACCTATTTTAGCTGAACAATTTAATTAATTTTGATTTCAAGAGAATGAATAATATTTTTCATCTCGTCATATAAAATTGCATAAATTTTTTTATGTGCATCAATCGTTTTTAATTTTTTAAGCTCAATAGAAGAAATAATCACTTCGAAATGACTATTATTATTTTTGGGTGATTGAGCGTGATGTTGATGCAGGTGTGAATTGTTATTCACTATTACACTCTCACAAATGATATTTTGTTTAATTTTGTCTAAGATAATATATTTTAGATCTGACATAAAATAATTTTAATCAATTTAAAAAAATTACGCAAATGAGAAAGATCTGTGAGTGGGGCAAATGCAAAGATCTTGCGACAGGTCAGGGTCTTATAAAAAAAGATATTAACAAGCAATATAAGTGGTTCTGTGCCGATCATCTAAAAATTCATAATAAGATCAACGATAATTCATGCGATTGGAAAAGATGTAAACATCCTGGAGAATTTAAGGCCCCATCTAAAGCTCCTGGTGAATACAAATGGTTCTGCTCGGAACATATAAAGATTTATAATCATGAATGGGATTTCTTTTCCGGAATGGCTCAAGACAAGATTGAAGAATTTATTTATTCAGACATTACTTGGCATAAACCTACGTCTAAACTAGGTTCAAAAGATAATTTTTTTAATAAAGTTTGGAGAAATATTTTAGAAGAACATGACATCTCTAATTTTTCTGCAGATTTTTTTAAGCAATTTGAAAATAAAACTATTTATAGCTCCAAAGAAATAGAAGCTCTTAAAAAGCTTGATTTAAAAAGTAATGTAAAATGGAGTGAAATTAGAGAACAATTTAAAAAACTTGTAAAAAAATATCACCCAGATACAAATTCCGGAGACAAAAAATTTGAAAATAAATTAAAAGAAATAACTATCGCATATACATATTTAAGAAATAACCAAAAAAACATTAATCATGGAAAATAATATTTTTGAAAACTCTCCAGATATAAAAATTTCTGTAAAACAAACTTTTAATATCGACACCGATATGATGGTTGAAGGTTTTTCAAAACGAAATCAATTTGTTCCAGAGCTAGATAGTGCTTATAAATTTGACCGAGATACTACACTTGCCATTTTGGCAGGATTTGTTTTTAATAAAAGAGTTTTAATTCAAGGATTTCATGGCACAGGAAAATCAACTCATATAGAACAAATTGCAGCACGATTAAATTGGCCTTGCGTACGTGTAAACTTGGACAGTCATGTAAGTAGGATTGATTTACTTGGAAAAGATGCAATTGTAATAAAAGATAATAAGCAGGTCACAGAGTTCAGAGAAGGAATTCTTCCATGGGCACTACAAAATCCTGTGGCTTTAGTATTTGACGAATATGACGCTGGCAGACCCGATGTGATGTTTGTGATTCAAAGGTTACTTGAGAGTGATGGTAAGTTAACTCTTCTTGATAAAAATAAAGTCATAAAACAACATAAATATTTTAGACTATTTGCAACCGCTAACACTATTGGTCTTGGAGATACTTCTGGTCTTTATCACGGTACTCAACAGATTAATCAAGGACAAATGGATAGGTGGAATATAGTAACTACACTTAACTATTTAGCGCCGGAAAATGAACTTGAAATTGTAATATCGAAATGTCCTCACTTAAATACAGCTGAAGGCAAAAAAATTGCGCAAAAAATGATTCAAGTAGCTGAACTAACAAGAGCTGGTCTTGCCAATGGAGATATTTCAACAGTAATGAGTCCTAGAACTGTAATGACGTGGGCGGACAATTATAAAATTTTTAAAGACATTGGTTACTCATTTAAAATATCATTTTTAAATCGTTGTGATGAATTAGAAAGAGCAATTATTGCAGAGTATTTTCAAAGATGTTTTGCACAAGAACTTACGGAAACATCAGCAAGTATAAAAATAAATCTAAAAAATGGAAAATGAAAAACAGGCTGAAAATTTTAAAATAGCCATCTCATCGACCATTAAAGCCTTAGCAAAAAAACAAGACCTTAGTGTTTTATTTTCCGACGCTCCTACCAAAGAAAATAATACTATCAATCTTCCTAAAATTAGCTTTGAATCTTTTAGTGAATATCAGAATATTAGAGCTCTTGGGGATTCAGAGGCTCTAAAAATAAAATATAGCAATCAAGAACTGTCAAGAAAATTTGAACCTAGAGGAGTTGTTGCGAAAAATATTTACAAAAGTGCAGAAAAAATTCGTTATGAGAAATTAGGTTCAGAAAATTTTGAAGGAATAAAGCTTAATTTTAAAAACTATTATCAAAAGAAATTTAAAGAACAAAGTGATGACATGTACAATAGTATTGAAAAAGCTTTTGATATTATTCTGGGAAATCAGTTACTAAATTTAGGTTTAAATATTGATGAAAAAAAAAGCTTACAAAAATGGAATGAAATTATTAATGAACAAATCAAAGATAAAATAGGTTTATTAAAGCAAAATATTTCTAACCAAGAAAAATTCTCTAATATTCTAAATTCCATTATTCAAGATCTAAAACTAGAAGAAAAATTAAGTCCTAATGAAAATGACAATGACAACGAACAAAAAGACGAAAATAAAACTAATGACCAAAATAATAACGAAGTTAACCAAGATAAAAATTCTAATAAACAAGATTTTAATATTGAAAGCGTGATTCCAGATATTGAAATTGATGCAAATCTAAGTGAACAAGAAACTTTGGTTGAAGATGAAAATAATTCTAACGACGAAATCATATCTTCTAATATTAAAAAAAATAAAAACGAAACAAAATACAAAGTTTTTACTAATAAATTTGATAAAATTATTAATGCTGAAGAAATGGTAGATCATACAGAGATGCATAAATTTAGAGAAAATTTAGATAATCAATTAAAATCTTTACATAATTTTATTTCACGACTTGCAAACAAATTACAAAGAAAACTATTGGCAGTTCAGAACAGATCGTGGGAATTTGATCTTGAAGAAGGGATGCTTGATGCAGCAAAATTAACAAGGGTTATTATGGATCCGTATAATTCTCTTTCTTATAAAAAAGAAAAGAATACAAATTTTAAAGACACTGTCGTGACTTTATTAATTGATAATTCGGGTTCAATGCGCGGCAGACCCATCTCTATTGCAGCTATTTGTGCTGATATTTTATCGCGCACGCTTGAAAGGTGTTCTGTGAAAGTTGAGGTTCTAGGTTTTACGACATTAAATTGGAAAGGCGGAAAGAGTAGAGAGTTGTGGTTAAAAAACAAAACAAGTAATCCTGGAAGACTAAATGATTTATCTCATATAATTTATAAATCTGCTGATACGCCATGGCGAAGAGGAAAAAATAATTTAGGTCTAATGTTAAAAGAGGGAATATTAAAAGAAAATATAGATGGAGAAGCAATCTTATGGGCTTATCAAAGATTAAAGAAAAGAAGTGAAGAAAGAAAAATATTAATGGTAATTTCTGATGGAGCGCCTGTTGATGATTCAACACTTTCTGTAAATCCTGGAAATTATTTAGAAAGACACTTAAAAAATACAGTCAAGTGGATTGAAAATAATAAAGATGTTGAGATTAATGCCATTGGTATTGGCCACGATGTAAGCAGCTATTATAGTAAAGCGTTAAAAATTGGAGATGTACAAGAACTGGGTGATGCTTTAATTGATCAGCTTGCAGATTTATTTATTGAAAACCCGAAAAGAAAAAAAACTATTAACTAAATCTAGCGATTGCAATCCTAAACGGCAATAACATCGCAAAATCTACAAATAATTTAACTCCTAAATCTCCAAGAGCTAACACAACCCAAGAAGAATCGGTTCCATAAAAAGCGATACTAAAAAATATTATCGTATCCAATATTGAACCAAGAATTGAAGAAACAATCGGTGGAATAAACCATAATTTATTTCTTAAAATATCAAAAACCCTAATATCTAAAAGTTGCCCAGCGAGAAAAGCTGCGCCTGATGCAATAACAATTCTTAAAAGAATTAAATTAAATTCTTCAAAAGTTAAAATAAACGATAGAGCAATTCCTAAAACAAATCCAAAAAATACAACTTTTTTAGCAAACTCTTTTCCAAAAAATCTATTTGCAAGATCTGTTACTAAAAAAGTAACAGGGTACGTAAACGCTCCCCAAGTTAAAATTTCATTGAGTCCAAAATATTCAAAGGGAAATTGTACTAAATAATTAGAAACGCAGATAATCAAAGCCATTAAGGCCGAATACAAAAATATCCTTTTTGAATAAATCAAAAGAACTAATTGGCTTTAACTTTTGTTTGTTTTTTAGCTTTTACTTCTTTTCTGGCTTTTTTAACGTGAGGAACGATTGTTAGTAAAAGTTTTCTTATTTTTTTAACTCTGGGAGATAAATTTTTGTTTTTAGCTCTTAGTAAAAATTCATCAATGCCACCTCTAAAATCTACAGCTTTTATTGCACGCGTACAAATTTTAATTCTAATATCACGATTTAATTTCTCGCTCTTAAAAGAAACTTTTTTAAGATTTGGAAAAAATCTTCTTTTTGTTTTGTTATTAGCATGACTGACGTTATGTCCTGTTTGTGGTCTTTTACCTGTCAGTTCGCAAAGTTGTGACATAATTTCTCCTGCAAGGGATATATTTAGATGATGAATTTACGTCAAGATATTTATTATTTTTGCCGTTTTTTTACTTATTTAGTATGCTGTTTTGGCAAAGATACTTTATAAATAAGTACTACTTAACAGCAAATTCCATGTTCGAGATTTTTTTACCTGTCGTAAAAATTCACGTTAATTACATTTATATTCTCCTTCTTAGTGGCTCCATTGGTATAGTTGGTGGGATCATAGGCATTGGAGGTGGATTTTTAATGACTCCAGTATTAATTTTTTTAGGAATACCTCCAAGCTTCGCAATCGCAAATGGTTCTAATAATATTTTGGCATCATCAGTCTCTGGAACATTAAATTCTTGGTATAAAAAAGAGCTTGATCTCAAAATGGGATATTTCATTTTGATTGGCGCTTTCTTTGGCGTTACTTTTGGAACTTTAGTTTTTAAAATCTTGATTAGAATTGGAATTGTAGACGAAATTACTGCGGTTTTATTTTTTTTATTATTAACTAGTTTTGGAGTGCTAATGCTAACTGAAAGTATTATCGAAATTTATAATAGAAAGAATAAAAGAATTATTTTAAAAAAAAGAAATAAACACAGTTGGATTCATGGTCTTCCATTTAAAGTTCGGATACCAACATCTAGATTATACACAAGTATCATTCCACCAATCTTTTTTGGATTTTTAGCTGGTATTGTGTCTGCGTTACTTGGTATTGGAGGAGCATTTCTTTTAATTCCAGCAATGATCTACGTGATAAGAGTACCTATAAAAATTGTACGCGGCACGGCATTGTTAGTTGTGGTGTTTACTATGGCTTTTTCAACTTTTTTTCACTCCATGGCAAATCGGAATATTGATTTAATTCTTATTGTTTTACTAATGGTCGGCTCAATTATTGGAGTGCAAATAGGAACTAGAATTACAAACAAACTAAGAAATGAAGAGTTAAAATTTCTTATGTCGATACTTATTATAATGTTTGGATTAAAATTTGGTAAATCATTATTTTTTGCAGAAAAAAAAGTAAGATTTTTAAGAAAAATAGAAATTGATAATCAGTTTCCTGCTTTGAATAATTTTATAACTAATTTCCTGTATAATCATAAAATAATTTATTCCACAACAGCTATAGGTCTTGCTCTATTATTTGGATTTTTAGGTTCTTTTTTATTTAGAAAGATAAATAAAAAATGATAGTGAATAATAACAAATGAAAATAGAGAAAAAAAAATTATCAAAAATTCTAGGATATCTTGGTCTTATTCCTTTTTACGCTCTAACTTTTTTTTATTTTTTATCAAATTTTAATAATTATGTTGTTGAGGTATATTTGTTCTACTCCAACATTATCATAGCTTTTATTTGCGGTACTCAATGGAGCAAGATACTTAATGGTAATTTACCTAATTCTAATCTAATTCTAACTGCCAGTGTTACAATCCCAATTGTAGCTTTTGTTTTAGATTTTTTTTCTAATCAAAATATAAATATTGTTTTTTATATAATCACTTTCTTTGCTCTTAATTTAATAGATGCAAAAATCTTTAAAGAAACGACTAATATTTGGTATGCAACTCTTAGAAAAAGATTAACTTTTTTAGTAATTATCAGTCAGGTAATTAACTTATTTGCAATCAACGCCTATCGCTTCTTTTAAGGACGAGAAACCATCTTTTCTTAACAACGCTGATAATTCTTGTTTAATGGAGGTTACGACAAAAGGTCCCTTAAATACCAGCCCTGTATACAATTGTAATAAAGAAGCGCCTGATTTAATTTTTTCATAAGCTGTAATCCCTGAGTTAATTCCGCCTACTCCTATTAATGGTATCTTTTTTCCAACTTTTTTAAAAAATTTTCTAACAATTAAATTAGAAGTTTTTTGTATTGGAGTTCCTGACAATCCACCCTGCTCAATCTTTTTAGTGCTTGCTAAATTTTCTCTTAAATTAACAGAAGTGTTAGTTAATACTAAGCCATCTAAATTAAATTCTAGAACATTGTTACAGATCGTATCAATATCTAAATCACTTATGTCTGGTGATATTTTTAAAACAACTGGGGTTCTGCTGTTCAGTTGTTTTTTAATATTTGATATTTCTCTTAAAAGATTTTTTAAATTTTCTTGATGATGAAAATCTCTCAAATTCTCAGTATTGGGTGAGGAAATATTTATGCAAATATAACTGCATAAATTATGAAAATTTTTAAAACACTCTACATAATCATCTATACGTGAAACACTGTCTTTATTTGGCCCAATATTAATTCCTAAAATTCCATTTGAGTTTTTAATCTCAATTCTACTTTTAACTCTAGCTAATCCTTGGCTTGGAAAACCTAATCGATTAATAATTGCTTCGTCCTGTATTAATCTAAACACTCTTGGTTTTGCATTTCCTTCCTGAGGCTTTGGCGTGATTGTGCCAACCTCTGCAAAACCAAAACCTAAAGCAAACATCTTGTCATATACATCTGCATTTTTATCAAAGCCCGCTGCGAGACCTATTGGATTTGAAAACTCTTTACCAAAAATATTAATTTTTAAAATCTCATCATCTTTTGATGGAAAAATCGGTACATAAATATTTTTTAAAAATTGAATTGCTAATGAATGCGCTAATTCAGGATCAAGCTTATTAATAAAACTATTAATAAATTGATAATTCATTTTTATATTTAATCGCTAGTAGACTTATTAATTAAGCTTACTGTTTCCTTAATACCATAAAAACTTATAAAAGATCCCATTCTAGGGCCTTGTTCATCACCAAAAAGAACCTCGTAAATCATTTTAAACCACTCTCTTAATCTTTCTTTTGAATAATGAACTTTGCCAACAGAATAAACAATTGTCTGCATTTCTTCAGGCGTCATACTAGGTGTCATTTTAGATATTTGCTCAGCAAGATCTTGGAGTGCTTTTTTTTCATTTGAATCTGGTTTTCTAAATTTTTTATTAATTTTTACAACATCATTAAAATAATTAATTGCATTTAAAATAAGTCTTCCAAGAATTGGGTGTTTTTCTTTGATTAGGTTTGGACTAAAGTTTTTAATAAACTTCCAAATCACTTCTTCTTTATCAGTGTTACTAACGCTAACTAAATTAAGTAAAATATTAAAAGATATAATAATTTCTTCCTTAGGAGGATTTCCATTATGAACATGCCAAACTGGGTTTCCCAATTTTTCTTTTGGCTCTTGTTTTTCAAATTTTTCTAAAAACGACAAATATTCATCAACCGCTTTTGGAATAACCTGAAAATATAATTTTTTTGCTCTAGTCGGATTTTGATACATATAAAGAGATAAGCTTTCTGGAGAGGCGTATTTTAGCCACTGTTCAATAGATATTCCGTTGCCTTTTGATTTAGATATTTTTTCTCCATGCTCGTCTAAAAACAATTCATAAGCAAAACCGCTTGGTGGAGTTCCTCCTAAAATTTTACAAATTTTATTAGATAATTCTGCGCTTGGAATTAAATCTTTTCCATACATTTCAAAATCAACTCCTAAGGCATACCAACGCATTGCCCAATCTACTTTCCACTGCAATTTACATGCTCCACCTGTAATCTTTGTCTCAACCTTTTTATTTCCGTTTTGATAAACTATAGTCTTTGCATCTAAATTTCTTTCAAGCACAGCAACTTCTAGTACTTTTCCAGTTTCAGGACATATAGGTAAAAATGGACTGTAAGTTTTTCTTCTTTCAGGTCCAAGCGTTGGAAGAACCACTTCCATTATTTTGTCATAATTTTTCAATACTGCAGTTAATGCATCATCAAATTCTCCATTGGTATATAATTCAGTGGAGCTTTTAAATTCATATTTAAAATTAAACTCATTTAAGAATTTTTGAAGCATATTATTATTATGTTCTCCAAAGCTTTTGAATTTTTTAAATGGATCTGGAACTGCTGTTAATGGCTTATTTAAATTTTCTTCTAAAATTGATTTATTAGGAATGTTGTCTGGAACTTTTCTAAGTCCATCCATGTCGTCTGAAAATGTAAATAATTTGACAGGAACGTTAGATAATTTTTGAAAAGCATGCATAACCATAGTAGTTCTGCACACTTCACCGAAAGTTCCAATGTGAGGAAGTCCACTAGGACCATAACCAGTCTGAAATAGAACGTAACCCTTTTTTTCTATTATCTTTGATCTTTTTTTTAAGATCTCTCTCGATTCAGCAAATGGCCAAGCTTCTGAATCTTCAAAAAACTTTTTATCGATTGCCATTCTTAATTCTTTTTTTGATTTCTTTATTAATAATAACTCTTACCTCATTAAACATTGGTTCTTCTAACCTTTTATTAAGTATTGTCCAAGTGTAAGGAATTAATTTTAAATATCTATTTTTCTTATCACGCTTAAAAAGCCTTGAAAATATTCCAATAATTTTCATCGCTCTTTGTACTGACAAAATTGAAAATTCTTTTTTAAATTGCTTAATATTAAAATTCTTCTCTCTTGTTGCTAACGATAGATAAAAATTAAATAATTTTTGCTTTAGATTAAAATCAGTCTTAATTCTAACATCGTCTATTATAGATACAACGTCATAAGCTTTTGAACCTATCAAAGCATCTTGGCTATCAATGACGCCTATTTTATTCTGAGATCCACTCCTATATGCCATCAAATTTGAAATGTGAAAATCTCTGTGAACGAAGTAACTATTTTTAATAAAATTATTTTTTAAGATTGATAGTAATAATCGTCTTAATTTTAATATTTTAGGATTAGTTCTTATCTTAAGAACATGAGGTAAATACCAAATAAAAAATAAATCAATTTCTTTTTTAAGAATTTTAAAATTATATTTTTTAAATCTAAATATATTCTGTTCAACTTTAATACTTTGTAATTTTACTAAATATCTAATTAATGACTTATAAATTTTAAATTTATTTTTAGATTTATTAATTAACTGAAGATAAGTTTTGTCACCAAAATCTTCCAATAAAGCTAGGCCGTTTTTAAAATTATAATCTATAACTCTTGGTGAATTAATACCTTTGGTTATTAAAAATTTATTTATTAAGACATAATTTAAAATGTTAGATTTCTTTTCTTTTTCAGCAAAAGCAAGAATATAAGAAACTTTTTTATAATAAATTCTAAAATATTTCCTAAAAGAGGCATCCCCTTGTATTTCTTTAATTTTATAATTCTCAATAAGATTCTTCTTTAGAAAAATTTTTATTAACTTTAATTTATTTGCATTAATCATTAATACTAAAGCCTGACCACTTTCCTTTACCGTTAAATGTTAAAGATCTTAGATTTTTATCAACGTTATAAATAAAATTAATTTGCAAAAATTCACTTAATGAATTTACAATAAATTCTGGCCATTCAATAATATTTATAAATTCTTTTGCCGTATCTAATAAACCAATATTTGAAATCTCACTTTCTTTTTTTAATCTATAAAAATCATAATGTGCAATTCTTAAATCTTTTCCTAAATCATAATATTGAACTATATTAAAAGTAGGACTTAACACTTCTTCTAAGAGACGATTATTTTTTTTTTGTAGAAAATTTATTAAATATCTTGAGAATGTTGTCTTTCCTGAGCCCAGATTTCCATTGAGCAATATAAAATCATTTTTCTTCAAATTAATTGCTATAGTTTCGGCAATTTTTTTGGTGGAATCTAAAGATTTTAATTCCATTTAATTGAAATTAATAACGATAAGCGTCTGGTTTAAAAGGTCCTTTTTGTGAAACGCTAATATAATCAGCCTGTTCTTTGCTTAATTGAGTAAGTTTTGCTCCAACTTTTGCAAGGTGCAACATCGCAACTTTTTCATCTAAATGTTTTGGCAGCACATAAACTTTGTTTTGATATTTTCCGTTGCTATTCCACAATTCTATTTGAGCAATGACTTGATTTGTAAATGAGGCGCTCATCACAAAACTAGGATGTCCAGTTGCACAACCAAGATTTACTAGTCTGCCCTCTGCTAATAAAATAATTCTTTTTTTATCAGGAAACTCAATTTCATGAACCTGTGGTTTTACTTCGTTCCACTTGTAATTTTTTAACGCGCTGACCTGAATTTCATTATCAAAATGTCCGATATTACAAAGAATAGACCTGTCTTTCATCTTTCTCATGTGCTCAATGGTAACGATATCTTTATTACCTGTTGCAGTCACAACGATATCTGCTGATGATATTGCCTCATCCATCAATACAACTTCATATCCTTCCATAGCTGCTTGTAATGCACAAATTGGATCTGTTTCTGTAACTAAAACTCTTGCGCCACTTTGTCTAAGAGATGCTGCGCTACCTTTTCCAACGTCACCAAAACCTGCAACAATGGCAACTTTTCCTGACATCATAACATCTGTTGCTCTTCTAATTGAATCCACTAAACTTTCTCTGCATCCATACAAATTATCAAACTTAGATTTAGTTACTGAGTCGTTTACATTAATTGCTGGGATTAATAATTTATTATCTTGCTCCAATTTTTTTAAAGCCTTAACTCCTGTAGTTGTTTCTTCTGAAACTCCCTTAATATTTTTTAATAAATCTTTATATTTATCATGAAGCAACATTGTTAAATCTCCACCATCATCTAATAAAAGATTTGGTTTCCAATCTTTTTTACCGTTAATTGTTTGTTCAATACACCACCAATATTCTTCTTCAGTTTCACCTTTCCATGCAAAAACTGGGATTCCTTTTTTTGCAATTGCTGCTGCTGCATGATCTTGCGTTGAAAAAATGTTACAAGAAGACCATCTAACATCCGCTCCTAAAGCCACTAATGTTTCTATCAAAACTGCTGTTTGAATAGTCATGTGCAGACAACCAATTATTTTTGCTCCCTTTAAGGGCTGAATAGATTGATATTCTTTTCGAATTGCCATTAAACCTGGCATTTCTGTTTCGGCCAAAGATATTTCTTTATTACCAAAATCAGCTAACTGTAAATCTTTTACTTTAAAATCTTGAGACATTTGAAAAGTTAACTAACAATAAAATCTATATATATCAATTTTATTTAACAAATTTTAACCTACAACAGGCAAATCAATTTCAATAACAGCGCCTTTTTTTCCTGCTTCTTCTAAATTGTAGGCTTTAATTTCGCCTTTATGAGATTCGACAATATTTTTAACAATATTCAAACCTAATCCGGAATGAAGACCAAACATTTCTTTAGGCCTGTTACTGTAAAACCTTTCAAAAACTTTTCCTATATTAGTTTCATTAAAGCCAGGGCCTTCATCAGTAATAATTATCTTTGCATTATTTTTAACTTTTTGAATACTAACTCTTACCTTGCTGTTTTCCGGGCTAAAAGAAACTGCATTTTCCAATATATTTGAAATAACTTGATCTATTCTACTTTCAAAACCAAGTATTAAGATTTTTTTATCAGTTAAGTTTCTTACTTCTATTAAAATATTTTTTTTATTACTATTAATGACTTGCTGATAATCCTCTGCAACATTTTTTATTAATTCAATTAGATCAAATTTTTTTAATTGCAGCTTAACTTCTAAAGCTTCTCCTTTTAACATCTTAGAATAGTCAGTAATTAATCTTTCGATTCTAACCACATCGTCACTTAAAATATTTAATAATCTATTTCTTTTTTCTATATCTTTAGCATCAGGCAGAAGCTCTGAGGCTGCTTTTAAAGATGCAAGTGGATTTCTAATTTCATGGGTAAGATCTGATGCAAACCTTTCTGCGAACTCAATCCTTTGATAAAGATTATTGGTCATACTTGAAAGTGATCTAGACAAATTACCAATCTCATCTTCTCTTAAATTAATCCTATCTACGATCTTGTTATCAGGATTGTCTGAAGTTGCTTTTGAAGTATAACGGCCCAAAATTCCTATTGGTTTAATAATATTGGCGTTCAAAAATATTGAAAAAATTAATATAATTACGGCAACGCTTAAGGCTGTCCTTGTAACGAAGTTCTTTCTTTCGCGGACTGCAGTTTCAATCTCGTTGGCTTCTTCCGCTATAACAATAAATCCTCTTTTTTCATTATTAAGTGTTAATGGTGCAAAACTAAAAACTATAAAATTATTTCTAATCTTTTTTGTAATAGTTATTAATCTAGCAGGAGCAGAGACATCTAAATTCTCATTAATAATTCTATTATATAATTGTTCTTCTGCTTTAGGAGTAAGATTTGATGTGTCAGGAATATCATCTTTTTCTAATTTTCTTTGCTGCACGTCGGGTATTTTATAAAAAGGTCTTGAGTTTAAATCTAAAGAACGCGTATCAACTATGATGTCTTTTTTTAGATCATAAATTCTAATTTGATTAATATTAGGCAATAAAAATTTATAATTTGTTAAAAAAACTCTAAGATTCTCTTTCTTGTATGGAATATTCTGCAATTCCATATTCAACGATATATTGCTAATTAATTTTGAATGTTCTCTCTTCTTATTACTAACGAGTTCAGGCTCGATGGATTGGATATAAGTAAATGTAACAAAAAGTAGAACTAAAAAGAAAAATATATTTATAAATAAAAATCTTGTTAATAAAGATTTAAAATTTATTGATGGAATCTTCATTATATTTAACTAACATTCCAGCGGTAACCACTACCATATCTTGTTTCAATTGCTGAAAAATTAGGATCAATTTTTTTAAATTTTTTTCTAATTCTTTTTATATGACTATCAATGGTTCTGTCTTCGATATCACCATCTTCATTTTTATATGCAATATTCATTAAGTATGCTCTTTCCTTAAGAACGCCAGGTCGTTTTGCTAATTCATAAATAATTTTAAATTCTGTTGTTGTAAGTTTTTCTGGTAAAGACTTATCTCCCCACAAACATTCTAATTGTTCCGAATCTAAAGTTAATTTTCCAACTGTTAAGATATTTTTAGGCTGTAGATTAGTTTTGGGTTCTAATTTTCTAAACTGAACACGAATTCTCTCTATTAATACTTTAATTGAGAAGCCCCCAGATTTTTTTACATAATCATCAGCTCCAAGTTTTAAACCCAATAACTCATCAACCTCATCATCTTTAGATGTTAGTAAAATTACAGGTATCGTAGATTTTTTTCTTAATTTTTCTAAAAGCTCTTCACCATTCATTTTTGGCATTTTCAAATCTATAACCGCAAGATCAGGTGGGTTACGAGTCATGCCAATGTATGCACTTTCACCATCAAGATAGGTATGAACCTTAAATCCTTCATTCTCAAGCGCCATTGAAACGCTTGTTAAAATATTTCTATCATCATCCACTAAGGCAATTGTTTTGCTCATGTAAATTATTTTATAATAATATCTGCAGAATCAAAAGTTTTAATGTGCAGTACTCCAATTTAAGCCTTCTTTAATATCAACGCTTAAAGGAACGGAGAATTTGTAGTCTGGTTCTGATGCTTTAGACATTATTTCGACAATATTTTTTTTCAATTGTTCAAGATTTTTACTTGGAGCCTCAAGTACAAGTTCATCATGAATTTGAAGAAGCATTTTACAATCTAGTTCTTTATCAATAATTTTTCTATCCATTCTGATCATCGCAAGTCTTAAAAGATCTGCAGCGCTTCCTTGTATTGGAGCATTAATAGATGCTCTCTCTTGAAAAGTTCTTAACGTATGGTTCTTATCATTAATATTTGGGAAATTACATTTTCTTCCAAAAACTGTTTTTACATATCCAAATTTTCTACAACTTTTTAATGTCTCATTCATATAATCTTTTATTTCGGGAAATTTTTTAAAGTAAGATTTCAAAAAAGTTTCAGCTTCAGTGTTTGAAACAGAAATTTGTTTAGCAAGACCATACGAAGAAATGCCGTAAATGATTCCAAAGTTAATTGCTTTTGCTTTCCTCCTCATGTCTTCTGAGATCTCACCTTGTTTTACGTCAAAGATTTGGGAGGCTGTAATGTTATGAATATCTTCGGAATTTAAAAAACCCTTTTTAAGCTCCTTAACATCGGCTATATGCGCTAAAATTCTCATTTCTACTTGGCTATAATCCGCTGAAATTAAAAAATTTCCTTTCTCAGCAATAAATGCTGAGCGTATTTCTTTTCCTTCTGCTGATTTAATTGGAATATTTTGAATGTTTGGATCGCTTGATGCTAATCTTCCAGTATTAGTGGCTGCTAACAAAAAAGACGTGTGAATTCTCTTTGTTTTAGAATCTATAAATTCTTGTAAACTATCAGTGTAAGTATTCTTTAACTTAGACTTTTGTCTCCAATCTAAAATAAGCTTAGGTAAATCATGCCCTTGGAAAGCTAAATCTTCTAAAATATTAACATTTGTTGCGTAATTGCCTTTTTTAGTTTTCTTAGTACCTACGATCTTTAATTTCTTGTAAAGAATGTCACCAAGTTGCTTGGTTGAAGCAATATTAAACTCCTCTCCTGCTAAATCGTAGATTTTTTTTTCAAGAGCTTTTAATTCTTTTTCGAATTTTAATGATAAATTTTTTAAAATCTTCTCATCAATTTTTATTCCATTCTCCTCCATTTGTGCCAAAACTTGAATCATTGGCTTTTCAAGATTTTCATAAACTGAGAGAACCTCTTCTTTAAAAATTCTATTACTAAAAAATTTATACAATCTTAAAGTTACATCAGCATCTTCTGCTGCGTATTCCGTTGCTTTATCTATATGAACCTTATCGAAGGTAACTTGTGACTTTCCAATGCCAGCAACATCTTTGTACGTGATTGTTTTATGGTTTAAATGAACTTCTGAAAGCAAATCCATTCCATGACGATTAACACCGGCATCCAATACATAAGACATTAGCATTGTGTCTTCCATCGGATTTAAATGAATTCCATATTTTTTTAATATTCTAAAGTCATACTTAATGTTGTGGCCAATTTTTTTTATACTTTTGTCTTCAAGAAAAGGTTTGATCTTTTTAATAACAGCATCTGTATTTAACTGTGTTTTGATTTGTTTATCTTCCTTATTAGAATGATTTAAGGGCATGTAATAAGCATATCCCTCATCAACACACAAAGAAACTCCAACCAAATCTGCCTGTCTAATATTTAAAGAATTTGTTTCAACATCAACAACCACGAAGCCTTTTTTTTCGGCTTCTTCTAAGATTTTTTCTATTTCAGATAATTTAAATACTGTTTTATATTTTTCTCTCGAAACTAATGAACTTTCAGATTTACTGTTCTCTTCTTGTATAGGTAAATCCTGTTGATGTGGCTCTAATCCATAATCTTTCTCAATTCTTTGTAGCAATCTTGTAAATTCCATTTTTTTTAAAAATGAAATAATTCTATTGCTATCTAGATCTTTAATTTTAAAATCTTCAATTTTATCAGCTATCGGCACGTCATCTTTTAAGGTTACTAATTTTTTACTAATAATTGCATTTTCTTTATTTTCAGAAATTGCCTGTCTTCTTTTTGGTTGCTTAATCTTATCTAAATTCTTTAATAAATTTTCTACAGAGCCAAATTCATTTATTAATTCGGCTGCAGTTTTAACACCGATACTTCTTACACCCGGTATATTATCTGATGTATCTCCTGCTAACGCCTGCACTTCGATAACTTTATCTGGTGTCACTCCAAATTTTTCCTTAACTTCTTCAATTCCAATGTCTTTATTCTTCATTGAATCAAACAAAGTTGTTTGTTTATCAATTAATTGCATTAGATCTTTATCTGAAGATATAATTTTAACTCTTATATCTTTTTTTAAAGCTTCTTTTTTATAGGTCGCTATTAAATCATCCGCTTCATAATTCTCTAATTCTATGCTTGGTAAATTAAAAGCTTTTACCGCTTCCCTTATAAAAGCAAATTGTGGAATTAGATCTTCTGGTGTTTCGTTTCTGTTTGCTTTGTATTCTGGGTAAATATCATTCCTAAAATTTTTTCTGGCGCTATCAAATATTACAGCAATGTGCGTTGGCTTTTCATGACCATCTTTTGATTTTGCATCTTCCAAAAACTTATAAAGCATGTTGCAAAAACCACTAACTGCCCCAACCGGCATGCCGTCACTTTTTCTTGTAAGCGGAGGTAGAGCATAAAAAGCTCTAAAAATATAACCAGAACCATCTATTAGATAAAGAAGGTCTGTTTTTTTTGGATTAGTCATTAAATAAATATTATCTTATAAATACAAAAATTATATTACATAATATTAATGGAAAATTTTTT
>Ga0304729_1000478_pt1 | contig 29742 bp, 52 predicted proteins | sample C_131016_MF_Meta_FD_190475 | JGI IMG/M metagenome (GOLD analysis project Ga0304729, IMG submission 190475) | Freshwater microbial communities from Lake Croche, Canada to study carbon cycling - C_131016_MF_MetaG (v2) (version 2) | ecosystem: Environmental > Aquatic > Freshwater > Lake | place... | reverse complement strand
TGAAGATTTAGCAATAAAAGCGGGTGAAGAAGAATACGTCCATAAAAATTACGAATTCTTTGGTTTAAAATATAATTAAGATGGTTACAGTTTCAGAAAAAGCACTTAATCATGTTGTTGAGTTGATGATGGAAAAAGGAATAACACCTGACACTCATTTTCTTCGTGTTGGAGTTAAGGGAGGTGGTTGTAGTGGATTATCTTATGCTATGGATTTTGATGATACGGTAACGGATATGGACGAAGTTGTTGATTTACAAGCATTAAAAGTGATTATAGATAAAAAATCAGTTCTATATCTATATGGTACCGAATTAGATTATTCCGATGGTTTAAATGGTAGAGGTTTTAATTGGATTAACCCTCAAGCGAGCCGCACTTGCGGTTGTGGAGAGTCGTTTGCGCTTTAACATTTTTTTTTCTCATTTATTTTTTGTATATTATACCTATGAAGGTATTAGAATTATTTGCGGGTAGTCGTTCAGTAGGTAAAATTGCCGAAAAACTTGGTATGGAAGTTTTCTCTTCTGACCTAATTGAATTTGATGGTATTAACTACGCGGTTAGTATATTAGATTTTGATTATAAAAAAGTTCCATTTAAACCAGATGTTATATGGGCATCACCACCTTGTACAGGATTTAGTGTTGCCGCAATTGGTCATCATTGGACTGGAGGTAAAGGAGCCTATATCCCTAACACAGACACTGCTCGTTTGGGTATTGAACTTGTAAAGAAAACATTGGAGATCATTGACTACTATAAACCCCAACACTGGTTTATGGAAAACCCACGAGGATTACTTCGTAAAATGGATTTGGTTCAAAATTTGAAACGTCAAACGGTTACGTATTGTCAATATGGTGATGAACGAATGAAACCAACTGACATATGGACTAATAGTGATGTATGGGTTCCTCGTAAAATGTGTAAGAATGGTGATCCTTGTCATGTTGCTGCACCAAGAGGTAGTAGAACTGGTACACAAGGTAGAGCAAATGCATATGAAAGAAGTAAGATACCTGAAGACCTATGTTATGAGATATTAAAAAGTTGTATATAATGGAAATGTTAATAATTTTAGGGTATGTTATTTTTGCTACAGCAGCACTTTTCACATTTATTGATTTTATAAGATATATTAATAGAAATTTAAATGAAAAAAATTAAACATCCCTTAGTTAAAGGTGTAGTTAAAGAAATTGTTCCACGAATATATTGTGCTCAAGTCGACGATGACTATGATCGTGCAATGTTGTTCTGTCGTTACCAAGAGTTTTATGAATCACCATATAAGAAATTCAGAGGAAAACCATTTACTTGGATGCAGTATATGAAACATTACAAAGAAGCGTGGAAGAAAAGAACATTTACATATCCTGACGATTGGTCTGGTTATAACATTCCAGGTAATGTTATGCAAAAGGCTAATCATATATTTTGTAAAGATACTGAGTATGATGAAATAATGAATGACATTTATTTTTATTGTGCTATTGATTCACAAAATAAAAATAATGGAACAAGATGTGATTGGTATTTAATCGGTGCAAGTTCAAAAGATAAAGGAACTATGAATCATGAAATTGCTCACGGTTTATATTTCACTAATAAGATGTATAAGAAAATGGTTGATATTTTAATTAATAACATTAAACCAATTCACTATGATAAGTTAAAAAAGAAACTTATTAAGATGGGTTATGTTGATGACAAGAAAATTATTGATGATGAAATCCAAGCATTTATGTCTACTGGTCTATATAATGGAATGGAGACTAAGGAATTAAAAGTGTACGAAAAAGAATTTAAAAACAATTTTAAAAAGTTTACAAAATAATATTGTTGGGTGGTGAAATTGGCAGACACAGCGCCTCGTCTCGGTGCCACGGAAAAAGAAATAGAAAAGTGATAATTGGGGTTGACCACCAAAGCTAGCTAGCGACTTGTTACTTTCCGAATCTCCGTATGAAGGTCCGACTCCTTCCCCAACAGCTTTAAATTATATAATATGAAAGAAAGTAAATTTATGAATTTTTGGGGTAAGTATGGTTATATATTTCACCTTGTGTCTGGTATATTTTTAACATTTACCGATAGTGTTTTATTAGGGATTACAAATATTTTATTATCATTTTCACTATATGTGAGTAATAAGTAAAAATAATTAAATTATGGGTATCTTAATTGGAATTGGTGGTAGTTTTATATTTTCAACAATTATTGCTTTCTTTTGGGTAAGAGGTATTGATTATATGAAGGAAAACCACCCACACTATAAGGGAGATGATTTTTTTGGTTTTGATGACAATGACTACGATGAGGATTACCCAAGATAATTTAAAAATCCTGATATTTATATTCGTATGAAGAAAAGAACCTTACAGGAAGAATTAGAAAGAATACATGGTATAACCTATGGTGAAGAGGTACTTAAAGAAGGATTTCTTGATTTTTTATTGGGAAAAACTAAAGATGGCAGTATTGAAAAGAAAGTTGACGAACCCACTAAAGCTGATTTAGTCTCTAACGACGTTCAAGATTTTTACAATACAGTTCAAAAATCAATTGAAAATGGTGGATTGAAAGAACAAAGTTTAGGTTCAATGACTTATCAAAAAGAGGTTGAATCAATGCAAATTGGGTTGATGTTACTTGGATTTGATTTACCAAAACATGGTGTGGACGGTCTATTCGGACCTGAAACCGCCACAGCAGTACAATCCTTTAAAGAAAGAAACGGAACATTAAAAGAATCATCAGAAGAAATTAGAACAACTTTAGATAGTTTAGGTTATAACGAAAAGGGAAATGAATTATCAAGTGGAGGAGATGTGACAGACGAATTAAGTTCCATCGTTAGTTCAATATTAAAAGAGTTTAAATTAACAAATCCAACTGTTAAGATTACAATCACAGGTGGAAATGACCAATATCATAAAGGTTTAGGTTATGACAGTAAGCATACAAAAGGACAGGCGGTAGATTTGATTCTTAATCCATATAATTCAAATACATCAACCGCATTTTTACAAATATTAGATAAGTTTAAAAGTAAAAACAATAAGTTTTCTTATATAGATGAGTATAAAAACCCATCAGGTGCGGCTACAGGTGGTCATTTTCATTTACAATTTGGAGAAGGTTCTGTAGTTGGTGGACAAACACAAAATAGGACTGCATTTGCCTCTCCTGAGATGTTAAGTAAGATGTTAGATTTACTAAAACAAAGGGGAATAAAGTCTGAAGAATTGAATCAATACATTGATAAAGTATCAACTGGTGGAGGAGCACAATTTACAGATTTGGATTTAAATAAACCAGAAGATTTTGAAAAGTACTCTAAAATTTGTCAAAAATTTATTGATACACGAAAACCTAATTTATTAAATATAACAGGTGAGATGATGGCTATAGGTGCCAAACAGGCATTTGGTAAATATCAAAAATTTGTACCCGCTGAATTAGCGTTAGCACAATTAGCAACGGAAGGCGGTATCGGTAACAACGACCCAAATAGTAGACCAATTAAGACACGTAACCCATTCAATGTAGGAAATACCGATAACGGTACCGATGTGGTCCATAGTGACGTTCAATCAGGTATTAATACCTATTACAATCTAATTGCGAATAATTATTTAGGTAAAGGTAAAACCGCTAACGATTTAGTTAATAACTTTATAAATCATACCGGTCAAAGATATGCTGGACCTGACTACGAAAAATCGGTAAACTCAATAGCTTCCCAAGCTAACAAAATTGCTCAAACAGTAGCTTAATATTTCTTAATTTTTTTTGATATATGGAATATATTGAGTAAATTAGTATTCTAAAACTTAATTTATGCCAAACGAAATTTGTATCCTCTGCGGAAAAGAAACTAATGTAGACATCAACACACACATTGACCATAGATATGGTTATGTTGAAGGTGCTGGTCAATGTTGTAAAGAATGTTATAATAAAACCTCAAACATAGAAGAGGATTATGTAACCAGTACAATGAGAAATCGTACAACCTTACTTACAATTTCGGCTGAAGATATTTTAGGAACACCTAACGATATGCAATTGGGGGCAAAAGTTAGACAACAATATTGGGACACTTACGGTAAACCTGAAAAGGTACCTAATCAGTGGGTTTGTGGTCTATGTGGTAAAGACACGTCTAATGTTGATTATGATTACTTGTTTGGTGTGGATCATATTGAATGTCATCTTAAAGAAGAAATGAAGAATGACCCGTCTTGGAACGTGAACTAAATTAAATAAACGGAGTATTTATATAGACATAGAAGTATACTCAAATGAAAGAAATATCAAAGAAAGACTTATTAGTTCAATTAAGAGAACAATCGGAGATAGATGAAATGGCTTATAATCCAAAAGGGACTCAAGACACATCTAATAAAGTTGTTGCGTTCAGACCAATTTTTAAGGCTGGAAACACATCTGAAATACCTGATGGATTTCAACTTAATAAAATAAACACCACTGAAGACCCTAACACAGGTAAGGAGAAAAAAGAACTTGTACCAGGTGGAGAACGTATTTGGATTCCATTAGACGGTAGCGAATTGGAAGCTTTTGAAGAAGCAAACAAAGAATGGTTAGATTCTTTAACAGACAAATATGGTAAAGCACCCGAATTAGTTCCTTATAAGAAACTTAAATACCCACCAAGAAATGCCGCAGTGGGAACATCATATCAACATTCTGGAGTTAATAAACCAGCAACAACAAAGATTAAGATTGAATTGAATCGTTTGGTTGACGAATACCTATGTAATCCTGAAGTATCTGCAAGATTAGAAAGATTAAGTATTCCTGAAGTTAAATCAAGAGATAGAAAACATTTAAATAGATATGGTAGAGTTGATAATGACCAAATCAATTATCAAACACACACATTCAATTCGTATTTATCATCAACTCAATTCCTTAAGTTTGTAACCGCAAGAATTACTGGTAAGAAATTAGAAGATGAATATAAATCGTATCATTTAGCTCGTCAGTTCAACCAAAACTATATGAATTGGGAGGAAACAAAAAAGAACAGTAAGCAATATTTGGGTAAAACTCCAGCTTATATGTTAGACGCTTATGGTTTTGATGAAACCAATTTAGATGTAACAGTAAGAATGGACTTTTCAATTAAAGGACAACTACTTGATAATCAATACTTATGGACTGTTAGATTTAAAACTAAATTCGGTAGAAAATTAAAAGAAGATAGATGGGTTAATGGTTTAACATTGGATAAAGACCTTACATTTAGAAAGACGGCTGAATTGGAACCAGGAACTCAATTTGACGATAAAATGACGGTTATGGATAGTTTACCTATCAAGACCTCACTTATTGAAGCGTTGGATGAATTAAGAGATACTATAATGACTAAATTTAAACCAGTTGAGACATTGAAACTTGCTAACGTTAAACAATATGACATCACCAAAAAACCTAATGTAAATGAAGGTATTGAGATTGCTAAAGAAGTTATTAAAAGAATAGATAAACTTAAAAAGTTAAAAAAATAAAGAGCCCCTCCTTGGACAGTATCCATGGACTGACACACGTACGTGTTTCGCTATAATCCTCACAGAAATGTGGGGATTTTTTTTGTATTATTTTGTATATTCAAAAACATTTCATATCTTTGTTGGTATGAATATATTACTAATAATTTTTATAATATTGGTTTGGACAACCTCATCTGTATATGTGATGTATTATCATAATAAACATTACACATTGGGTTTGGATATGGTAATAGGTGCAATATTGTTAGGACCAATATTAGCTTTAATAGTAGGAAAGGATGTTGAAGAGAAGAAGAAATATTATGGGGTAATGGAACAGGAGAGTAATGATAGACATAGGAGATGGTTTAGAACAATGGGGGAAATCAATAGAGAAAGGAGACCTAGTTGGTATAGGTCCATTCCACCTCCACCACCGATATCACGAGTAGAACCACCAAATAGAAGACCAGATAATAAAATTAAAGATTTTAAATTTTTGAGCGGTAATGTTAAAGATTGAGAACGATAGAAAAGTATGGGTGACTTCGGACACACACTATTCACACACAAACATATGTCGTGGAATAACTAATTGGAGATTGCCTAATGGTGATGTACCTGAGAAACAAACACGACCATTTGAAACATTAGATAAGATGAACGCATCAATCGTTAATAACATTAACGAGGTCGTTGGTCAGGATGATGTGTTGATACACTTTGGTGATTGGTCGTTTTCTGGGTTTGAAACTATTGAAGAACTTCGTAACAGAATATGGTGTAAAGAAATTCATTTAATCTACGGCAATCATGATCACCACCTGGTTAACAATAGAGAGGACTGTCAGAAACTATTCACATCAACACAATGGTTCTTACAATTGAACTATATGGGCGAGACAATTGAATGTATGCACTTTCCTATCCTGTCATGGAATGGACTGGGTAAGGGTCGTATACACCTTCACGGACATTCTCACCTCAGTAATGAAAAGAAAATATCATTTAGGAGAATGGATGTTGGTATAGATGGACACCCTGAATTTAGACCTTACGATTTACATAGGGAGATAATAAACCCAATGAAGAAACAACCGATAGGTTCCGAACTTGGAGCTGACGAACATCATATTGATAAATTGAAAAATGTTGTGGGATAATTTCTTTATTCCACAATTTTTATTTATATTATACCATGACTTTAGAAGAAATAATTGAAATGTTTCCTGAGGAGGAGTTCTTAACCGCAGACGGTTTTGATGGTGCAATAGTTGGTGTTGAACCAAACACAATGAGATTGGTTTATAACAGAGATTATATGGTGAGAACTTTAATTATGAAAGAAAAGATGACAAGGGACGAATCAATTGAATTTTTAGAGTTTAATGTGTTTTCGGCACATATGGGTGAGAAGACACCAATTTATATTGAAATTTAAAATTTAACTATATGATATTATTTTTTTCACTTTTGTTGGGTGTTTTTGCCCTATCCGGTGCAATTGTTTTTTGGATGGAATTATCAATAACAAACGATAGATTACGATGGTTACAAGAAAGATTGACTAAGTTAGAAAAGGATGCTGTTAAGATTACATTTACACCACCATTTACAACTGGTGACGATAAGGTGGTTATTCATCCTGATGTTAAAAAAAAATCAAATCCAAAACAATTTGACGGGGTTAAAAATGATGAACCATTTGTAAAAACTAGAACCAAACGTAAACCAAAATCTGTAAAGGATTGGGAAGATAATTTTGATTTAGGAGGACACGAATAATGAAGTTTAACAAAACAGATATAGAAGGTTGTTATGTAATAACCTACGACACATATGTTGATGAACGTGGATACTTCGCCGTACCATACAATAAAGATATATTGAATAGTAATGTGGGTTATGATGTGGAGTTCGTTCAGGATAATATGTCATATTCTCATTTAGGGACCATTAGAGGACTTCATTTTCAAACTGGTGGGTATGAACAGGCTAAACTTGTTACGTGTATCAGTGGTCGTGTGTTAGACGTTATTGTTGACATCAGAAAGGATTCCCCAAGTTATGGTAAGGTTGTTGAGGTTGAACTTGGTTGGACACAAAACAAACAAGTGTTCATACCGAGAGGATGTGCTCATGGGTTCTCAGCATTAAGTGATAATACAATATTCCAATATAAGGTTGATAACCCATATAATAAGGAAAGTGAAGGTGGAATTATACACAACGACCCAACTTTGAACATTGATTGGAGAGTGAGTGATTACTTTAAAAGAATATCCGAAAAGGACTTGGAACTACCCACTTTTTTATCATTATAAGGTATTTATATAAAAAGAATGTTATGTCAAAAGTGGTAAAAATTAAACAATCGGATATTGAACGTATTGTTGAGAATATAGTTTCAAATGAAATGGACCAAGAAAATTCAATTGCAAAAGAGGAAGAAACAACCGAAGAGGTTGAAAATCAAGGTGGTGAACAATATATGGTGGCTAAAAGTGATGATGGTAAGTTCGCAGTAATTAATATCAAAACAGGTCAAGTTTTAGGAATGAAATAAATAATAAAAAGTTTTTTTATAGACCCCAAAGAAATTTGGGGTTTTTTATTGCTATTTTTTTGGATATCCGAATTAATTTTTATATCTTTGTTATATGAGTTATATTATAGGTAGTAAGTGTGTTAGTTGTATTGATGGGTCCTGTTTAAAGGTATGTCCCGTTGATTGTATTAATGGACCTATTGATGTAAAAGGTATGGGTAAAGAATCTATTGGTATGACTGAAGAAGAAAAGGTTGGTAAACAATTATATATTAACCCTGATGTGTGTATTGATTGTGGTGCGTGTTTACCTGAATGTCCGGTGGATGCTATTATGCCGACTGAAGAATGGGCGATTAAGGATGGTGAGTTAGAGTATGTACATAAGAATTATGAATTTTACGGACAAACATACAAACCTAGAAAAAAATGAAACTACTAACTTACTACAAAGGACCAGAGATATTCTGGTTTAGAATCTTTGGATATGGATTATCCTTTAGATCTCTCAAACACGGATTCGTACCATTTTCAATTAGATATGGATATCGAAAAACCTTAAATCTATTTGGTTACCGAATAGAATTTTTAAAACGAGAAAAAAGAAACAAATGGCAAAAGCAACGTTAGAATTTGATTTAAATGAACCAGACGATATTAAAGCACATTTAAGGGCGGTTAAATCTCTTGATATGGCAATTGTATTATGGGAGATTAGTCATAATACAAAGAAAGGATTAGAGTGGTCAATGGAAGGTAAAGAGTTAGATAAGTACGATGCCTTAGAATTAGTATTTGATAAGATTTATGAAATATTAAAAGAACATAATGTTTCTGTGGATGAATTAATGGATTAAATTTGGAATTACAAATAAAAATATTTATATTTTAGAATAAAACATAAACACCATGTCAAGAATTAAAGAGTTAAGAACTAATGAGGACTACAACCTAAACATCATATCAATATTAGAAATGTTTAGTCCTGAAGGTAAATCAAAGTACACGGAGACATTACTTCGTATGATGAAGAACACACCAAATCTAAAAGAACACTCTAAAGAAATTAAGTTAGTTCTTACGGAGAAATTTCCGTTTATTGAGAAGAGTAAATTGGATTTGATGAGCGACATCCAAATGATGTTATTGTATAAATTTATTGATGGTTTTTTTAATTTAGAAGATTTACAGAAGTATAGAAAGTTTTGCGAATACAACGAAAGAAATTTAATTGAAGAAAATGATTTAACAAAATACAAATCATTTGACCAAATGATTGCGGCAATGGGTGTTGCCGAAATGAAATCAGAAGAGAAAGAATTAGAAACTCAAGTTATTAAAATACATGAAGATAGTGAGTGGTTATTAATTAGACCATTAACATTTAAATCATCTTGTAAGTATGGTGCAAATACTAAATGGTGTACTACTACTGAACACAATCAAGAATATTATAACAAATATGCAAAGAGAGGTGTGTTAGTTTATTGTATTAATAAGAAGACCGGTTATAAAGTTGCCGCGTTTTATTCATTAGATAAGAATGAACATGAATTTTCATATTGGAATCAAAAGGATAGTCGTATTGATTCAACTGATTCTAATTTACCATTAGAACTAATTGGTTTTATTCGTGACTATGTTATAGATCCTAAAGTGAAATCTAATACAGCAATGTTAAGTGGAGATCAAAAAAAGAAAGAATTGGGAAATGGAAGAAGAGCGGCAATTAGTGAAAGAGTAGCATCTGCGGTAAGAAGAGCACAAGAAGAGATTGAAGTATCTGAACCAATGGAAGAATCTGTAATGGAACAACCCGAATTACCATTTGCACATGAGGAAGAAGGACCAACAATATCTTACCAACCTGAAAGTTCTTTGGATAGAATGCAATGGTCATCAACCAATACCACTTCAGAAACAGAATAAGATGAACGCGGTTAAAATAGATAGGTTACAACAGAAACTAAAGAAACTAAAGGAGAAACTCCATCATTGGGAAGTGGAATTTCAACCTTCAGGTAATATGGGCAAATGGGGTAGACAAGTCAAATTGGACCGTTTAAGGGAAAATATTAAACAAACCGAGGAAAAGATAATCCTTGAGATAAAAACGGAGATTTAGGACTATTTATAGGTATGAAGGTAATTTTAACTGAAGGTCAATATAACAAACTCATCTTGGAATTTTACGATAAAGATAAATTATACAGTAAAGAACGTATAGTTAACAGTTTAAAGTCAGCACCAAAATATATTAAACAATATATTAAAAAATTACCACATATAGATGTAACCGATGACCAAGGGAATAAAACAGTTGCCACCAAAATACCTGAAGTTCTTTATCAATATCTTCACGGAAATTTCTAAATATATTTGGAATATTCCAAATATCCCCATATCTTTGAACTCTAAAATTAAAAAATATGAGTATCAGTCCTTATTCTTTCCCTGGTCTTAAACTTGACTTAAACGAAAAACAACAGATAAAAAATAATTCCAAACTGTTGAGGTATAAAATAACTAAAGAAGAGATTTTGGAAATTATTGCTGATGAGTGTGGAATAACCGTTAGTCAAATTTTGAATAAATCAAGAAAAAGAGAGGTTATAAATGGTCGTTTTATTTTTTGTGGAATTATGAATGACTATTTTAGTTACACATTGAAAAGAATTGGTGGTGTAGTGGGTAGAGACCATACAACTGTCATTCACGCAGTTAGAAAATTTAAAGATAGAATTCGCAACGAAGAAGATTTTAGAGATTTAGTTAACGGAGTTTATAACAAAATAGGAATATAATTATGAAAACATTAATAATACATCCAGCAGACCCAAGCACAACGTTTTTGGATATTGTATATACACCAATTGAAAATAAAACAGTAGTGACAGGTGGAGTCAGTAAAGCGGAAGTTCAACAATTAATTCGTGAACACGATAGGGTTATGATGATGGGACATGGCAGTCCGGGAGGACTCTTTAATGTTGGTAAGTTTACAAATTGTGGGGCATATATTATTGACCAACAAATGGTACCACTATTAAAAGAAAAAACTGATAATGTATTCATATGGTGTAATGCCGATAAATTCGTTGATGTGTTTGGATTAAAGGGGTTTTATTCTGGAATGTTTATCAGCGAAGTAGGTGAGGCATATTATTGTGGTCTACCTGGCACCGAACAAGACCAAGTAGATGAATCAAATTACGGATTTTGTAACATCATTGCAAAGTATATTAATCAAGACAAAAATTTGATACATGAAAATGTAAAGAAAGAATACGGTATGATTGCAGAAAACAATCCTGTGGCACTTTATAATAATAATAGATTATATAAATCATAATAATATGAATAGATACCATTGTTTTTTAATTGTTGGTGGTGAATTAAAACCCATAACAATTGAGGCCGACACGGTCCATATCGACTCAACATGTGCGACAAGATTTCATAAAAAAGTTAAGGTCTTAGGCCTTTATGGAACACCCGAAACAAGTTTTAATGTTGTCGGACAATACCCAACCGATAAATTTATTATTGAATTTATTGAAGAAAATATTGAAACTCCTGAATAGGAGTTTTTTTATTGAGTAATTTTAGTTATATTATCATATGGATTATCAAAAAATTTTATTAGGAATTATATTTGGTGCGTTGGGTCAATTAGGTACATTTATGCAATTACAAGGATCTTACAAATATGGATGGTATGAGAAATACCAATGGATTGTCATTTTTGCTAGCGTACCATTAGGTTGGTTGTATATTAAATCCGTCAATTACTTTATAGAAGGATTTGGAGGACAAATATGGCCAAGCCGTCTTGTTGGATTTGGTGTTGGGGTAATCATATTCACAATTATGAGTATATATCTTTTTAAAGAACCATTAGATTTGAAAAATGGTATATGTTTGTTTCTTGGATTTTGTATAATTTTAGTACAATTATTAGTAAAATAATTTTGTGATATACTAGATTATACATATCTTTGTATTCATATGAAATATTCTTATTATCTTTTATTTTTATTTCTTTTTTCTTGTAAAAAAGATGTTGTAACCTCGGTTGTAACTACCTCAATTGAAAATACTGTAATTAAAAAAGACACTATTAATGTCTTTATGGGGTATAAGGTTGACCCTAACGCAAAACAATTAGGTTCCAATTATTGGAAAAATAATGTAGTTCTACCTGATTTAGTTACAATAGCTTTCCAAACCCCATTAGGTAATAGAAATAGGTATGGTACATTTTTAATGGGTTTGACCACTGGTGATTTTAATAATGATGGTTATATTGATGTTTTTAATGGTGGAGCTTCTTTTCAAGGTCAGCAAGCAAATTCTACTTTTTTAATATGGAACGCATCAACAAAAAAGTTTGATGATAAAAATTTATTTAATGATGGAACAACTTCATTTGGTAACCCAACAAATGTAATGTCACTATATTTAAATAACGACAATTATGTTGATTTGGTAATTTTTGGTCATGCGGATGAAGGTGTACCTAATTCTACAAACGAACCAATTTCAATAGCAATAAGTGATGGTAAAGGAGGTTATAATATAATAAAATTAAATGATTTAATCCCATCCGAATTAAAAAGATTTACAATAGAAGGTGGAGATATTAATGATTTAAATAACGATGGTTTTCCTGATTTATTTGTAAATTGTAATTCACATAGTTATATTTTTTGGGGAATATCATCACCGCCTTATTTTACAAATAAAGGTTATGGACATTTTGTTAGCGACACCACCAATTTTAAAAGTGATAATGGTTTTGGTGAAGTCGTTCAAATTGGACCTGTATACGGATCAAACATTGTAGATGTTAATAAGGACGGATTAAATGATATTATTTTAAATAGTTCAGGAAATAATGGACAAGAACATAAAATTTTATTTAATCAAGGTAAAGGAAGATTTAATCAAAATGGAATTGTTAAATTACCGAAATATAATAATAGTAATGAAATTGGTATTGGTTTACAAGACTGTGTCGTTGATGATATAAATGGTGATGGTTTTAATGATTTAGTTGGGTTAATAAACTTAAGTGGAAAATCATGGGATATTGTAGTTTATATTCAAAAAGACGGTTCATTTTTAATAGATAAAAGTTATATTACGGTAGATAATTATAAATCAAAAGAACCACCTGTGAGATTAATATATAATGATTTTAATAATGATGGAAAAAAAGATATTACATATGTGGATGGTGCGGATAACGGACAAATTATTTATAAAAACTTATTTATTAGAACTGATAATAAATTTACCCAAAAAAACTTCTATGAATTTGATATCTATATGAATAACATTGTAAATAATTTAAAACATTAATGAATATACTATATACATTTGGTTGTAGTTATACCGCCGATTATTTTGAACTGACAAATATAGAATATAAAAATTTTAAAGGTGGAACGCTACCTGATATTTGGCCTAAAGTGCTGGCAAAAAAACTAAACGTAGATTTAAAAAACTATGGAGAAGTTTCAATTGGGAACGACCAAATTTTTCATAATTTTTGTAAACATGTGGATGAAATTAAAGAAAATGATTTAGTTATTATTGGTTGGAGTTTTTGTAATAGACATAGATGGGTAAACCCAAAAAATTTAGAGTGGATGACTATAGGTGTTGGTACAAGCGATAGTGAATTGATATCACAATCAACAAATGATGAAATATGTGTAAATAGATCTTACCTACCATATATAAATGACATATATAATTATGAAAAAATAATAGATTTATATTCTGAATGTAAAAATTTTAAAGTTTACTATTGGTCGGGAGATAAAGAAATAATTTATAAACAACCTAAAGAATTAGTAAGTAACCCAAAGTATATTGCTAATGAATTTGTTCGTGAAAATGAAATACCTTTTGACGAAGTGTATAGAAGAGGAGGTCAATTAATAATACATGAAACAAATGGTTTAATAAAAGATTATCACATGGGTGAAAGTGGTCACAAAATAATGGGTAATTTGTTTTATGAATGTTTAAAAATGTAATTATGGAAGTGCTTATTCAACATAACGTAAATGCGGGTTTAGGAGATTATACTAATTCTATTTATAGATATTTTCATTTAGTAGAAAATATGAGAGAAAACGGATTTACTAAAATAAATCTATATATAAACATGAAAAGAAGTACAATGTTTAATAAAGATTTCTTTTTTAAATTATATAATATAGATGAGTTTAATAAATTATTTGATGAAATTGTAATATCCGATGAATCGATATTGGTAAATGACTATCAAAATGTTTCATATTTTTATATCAATGGAGAAAGAGAAATCGGAATAAATCAGTTTGACATTTTTATAGATAATAACATTTCACTTTTTAATTTATTTAAAAATAATTTACATCTTTATTTTCCTGAAAACAAAAGTTTAAAATTTAGAAATCTATTTTCGGAATATGTTATGAATAAGTATGATATAATGAACATATGTAAAAATGAAGATTACGTTTCATTACATTTTAGAGCAAAAGATGGACAAGATAACGTTGATTTATACATAGATCATGAAGATGAGTTTAAAGAATTAATATTTAATAAAGGAAAAATATTTGTATGTTCAAATTCTTATAAATTTAAAGAATATATAAAATCATTTAACTCTATTAATGTTTTTATGTATGATTTACCGTTTGAAAAAGATTATGGAAATCATTTATCCGCGATACCATTTAACGGTGAATTTGGGTTAGATGAATACCAAGAAAAAACAATATATGCCGCAATTGAAACGTTAACAATTTCAGATTCCAAAGAAGTATTTTCCTTTAATTATTTTGGAAATGTACATTCTAATTTTTTAAATGCTGCGAACGCAAAACGAATTAAAATAAACATAACGGCACTAAAAAACGGAATGAATTGGAAACCATAACATATGAATATAGCAATAGGTGGAGATAGTTGGGGTGTAAGGGAATGGGGTAATATTGAATTACACAGAGGGTTGTGGCAATATTTTGAAGAGGATGGACATGAAGTAACAATGGCGGCAATTCCTGGAAGTGGAAATTTTGAAAACGTCAGTCATTTTTTTAACGTCATTAGTACCCCATTAATAAAATATGATTACATATTTTGGTTCCAAAGCGACCCTATAAGAGATTTAAGACCGTACGATGATTTTGGAAAGTCTATAAAAACATACGAAGATTTGATTATTAAATCTGATGAATTAATTGATAAAACATATAATTTTTTAAATTCAATCGGACAAAAAATATATTGTATTGGAGGGTGTTCTAAATTAAATTTAGAATTAATGAAAAAATATAATAATTTATATCCATTAATTGAAAGTGTTACTGAATTTATTTTACCGAATTATAAACATCCTAAATTGTGGCATAGTGATTGGATAAATGTTGTAGATAAGTTGGACATGGACTCGATAGATTTTTTGTTGGAAAATAAATTGAAACAAGACTCATTAGCCGATACTAAAATAAAAGAACATAGGGAATATTTTTGGCCAGATGGTGGTCACCCGAACAGAAAGGGACATAAAGTTTTATACGATTTTATTAATAATAGTTTGAACATTAGTTAAATATTCATAAAACATTTCAAATTGTATTTTGTGACCACTTTCACCTAAATGATTATCATTAATGACTCCATTAGTTTCTTGTGATATATTTTTACCACCTCTTCTATAAATTTCACTAAATAATGTAAAGTAATCACCTAAATTTGGTTCACCATTTTGTAATATATGATTACCTACATATTCATTACAAATATATTTGGTTTGTTTTAATTTAAAATTAGGTAAAGAATTGATTACATTATCATCCATTGACCAATAGTACACATTGCAACCTATATGTTCACATAAAGTGTCTATTATTTTTTCATAGTTATATATTTCCTCAGCAAATAATGGGTGTTGAGATCTTTTTAATGCAATTTCCATTTGTGTTGTCTCACTTATGTGATTTGTTAAATGGTCATATTTTTGTATACCCATTCTTATCCATCTAAGAAAATCTTCATTATCACTATTTGGCCATCTAAACCTATTCATAAATGACCAATTAATAATTATAATATCGTTTTTTTGAAAGGACCTACAATTTTCACAGATAATTTGAAATATTTCATCATTTCCTATCCCACCAATTGCATTTACATTACATTCCATTTCCATTTTTTCAGACAATAATTCGGCCCATGTTTTAGGTAAATTACCACCTCTCCATTCTTTCCATAATTTATAGTTTTCATAGGTACCATCTAATTTATGACCTTGAGTGAAACTATCACCAAATAAGTGTAATGTTGACATAAAATAATTTAGTATTTTTTTTAAGATTTAATGTTATTCCACTTTGTGATGTATTCGTGAAATAATCTAAAAATTGTTTCATGACCTTTTTCACCTGGATGAAAGTCACCAACTTCATTATTGGTTTCTTCATATATATATTTAAAACCATATTTTTTTAACGATTCAAAAATACAACTTTTTCTATTTGTGTTTGAATAACCATCTACTTCATACACGTCATGTAGTATATATTTTTTTTGAAACAATTTTTCCTTTTCTTGTGGAATTATTAACGAATTATCAGAAGTCCAATAATAAACATCACAACCAATATTTTTACATAAACTATCTATTATGTTTTCAAAATCATAAATTTCTTCAACATGAAGTGGGTGAGTTCTATTAAGAGCAATTTCGTTTCTTGTTGATTCAGATATTATTTTACCATCTTCTTTATTTGATGATAATCTTTTCCAATAATATATAGGATTTCCGTTGATATCATATCCTTGTTCACCCTCTATATTTAAATAATTTGTTGCCCATCTAAATCTATCTATAAAAGCCCAATTAATTATAACGATATCATTTTTTTTAAATTTATGAGATTCCTTACAAATATTTTGAAAAATTTCAGGATTTGACATCCCACCAATTGCTTTCATATTCATCTCCACACCCATTTTATCCGATAGCAATTCGGCCCATGTTTTAGGTAAATTACCACCTCTCCATTCTTTCCAAAACTTATAATTTGGGTAACATACATCTATATTATGTCCTTCAGTAAAACTATCCCCAAATAAATATAATGTATTCATAATAATTAAATATAATTAATTTTCTTTGTATTTTAAATAAAATTTCATATATTAGTCGTATATATTAGAAAAGGACTAACATGAAAAGATTTGTATTTTTCCACGGGTATCAAGAAGAACATCCATTATTGGATATTGATTGGGACGCAATTAATAGATTAAATAATCTAAACACAATAATTAATCCTATTACACAAATACCAACTTGGACAGGAACAACATACACCCCAACATGGGTTGTAAATCCAGGTTATATAACATACACCCAACCTAACTATACAATTACAACCACACCAAACTATTATGGTACGGGAACTTATACAATACCCAGCAACGGTACGATTAATACCGCAACAGGATTTAGTTTAACAACATCAAACACAAACGGAACAACATATACAACAGGGGGGATTGGTGGTACTTTAACAACCGGTACGGCAACATTTAGAAGTGGAGCCTTTACCACAAAAACTATGTAATGACTAAGTTCAAATTTTTTAGAGGGTACATTGGGACATTAGATATAATGGATGGTCAATTTGGCACAACGGCATCGTTATATAATCCGTATACTCTTTGGACACCAGAAGAATCTGAAAGACAACGTATTGAACGTATGGAAAGGGCACGATATTTTGAAAGTCCAACTTACGGAACTCACATGGAAATGGTTAGACAAGACAGACGTTTTGAACAAATGCGTAATCACGGAACGATTTCTCACGAACAATATATGAGAAATAGAGACATGTTAATTGAACAAGAAAGAATAAGAAGATTAGGAATGATAAATCATTCAAGACAAACTGATGAACAAATTAGATTATTTCAAGCAACAACAACCATAACGGTGAACCCAACACTATGGACTAAGGTTAAGATATTTGGTACTGGAGTTAAATTAGTTTTAAAGGAAACTTGGAAATCGGACCCTATAGGTGTTATTGTAGTGACTTTGTTAAGTAGTATTGTTACATTCATCGGAATTATGAAATTATTTGGATCATGATTAAAGATTTTAAATTCCTTCAAGATAACGACGATGACATACCTGAAGGTTATATCAATTTAGAGAATGTGGAGATTGCTTCTTGGATGTGGGAAAGTTTGATGGTACCATCAGATATAACGTACGATTTAGTTACGGTTCAAGTCAATGGTATTATTGAATTTTTAAGGATGTTTCCACCACAAATGATTATTCCCGTAAGTTCTATAATTAGTCAAAATGGTGTAATTCATAATGTTGAAAATGAAGGAATTGGATGGGGATTTAATATACAAACTGACCCAATAACTGTAACATATTTAAGATACAGACCATAATATTTATAAATAAACGACTATGTCATCAAAATTTTTTAACAATCCACAGCAACCTAAAGTATTAAAAGGAGATAAAAAACCTATCCCAACCAAACCTGTCAAGAACAATACCCAAATTAAGAAGACAGGAAGAGGTAATTAGATTAAAAAAATATTTAAAATTTATGAATCATATCATAAATTTTAAATATTTATGTTTATGGCAATTACAAACAAAATCAAATACACAGGTAGTAATGAGATCCTAAATGGGGCTATTACTAATAATAACGTCAATTTAGGTGTAGATATCGACTTAGATTATGGCGAAACAAGAAACACTGGATATTGGGCAGGGGTAAACCCTAATAATAGTGGATATACAATCTACTATCTTAACGGTGAGGATCAACCAAGAATTGAGGTTGCACAGAACGATGCTGCCCTTATTTTCTTCGCTAACTCATTTGGTGCACCTGGTGCTGCAAATGTTCATGAAGCATTACAATTCTTCAAATCCACACCAGGATATTTCATTACCAATAAGAAGGTTGATTCAATCACAACCTCAGGAATGACTTTAATGTACGATCCAGGTTTGGTTCAATCATATCCTAAGTCAGGAACTACAATGGATAACTTGGGTACGTTAGCTGCAGGTGCAAACACACCTCAAATGACATTTGAACCAGTAGGAGTACCTGTAGAGTTTGTTGATGAGAAGGGCGGGTCATTGAGATTTTATAACTATGGTGATGGTGATGGTTCATATGCAAAAACGACTTTTAGTGGATCATCAACTCATTTTACATATAATGTATGGTTTAAGGTTAATTCATTCACAACTCAAACTTGGAATGTAATTACGTCAAGAGATAATTACCAACAAATCGGTATTTTTACTAACGGTGGTAATGGTTATATAGATTTTTATGAAAATAACTACAATGTAGATTTATACGATGAAACGGGACAACCACAAGTTATTATTGGAAAATGGCACAACGTTACAGTTAGACACATTGAAGGTGAAACAACACAATTGTATTTGGACAACGTTTTCCTTGCTGAGGATACAACTAACGTCAATCTATTTAATACAAATATGACTGGGTTCACAATTGGTGGGACCAACATAATTCCTGACTTCTTTGACGGTCAAATCGGACACGTTGCACTTTATGATAGAGCTTTAAGTGTTGCTGAAATTGAAAAGAACTACAACGCTTTACACAATAGATACTACGGAGCAATGGCGGGTGAAACCGTAATGTTATTATCTGAGATGCCAAACACCAATAACTTCGGTTATGTTATATTAGATGCGGCAACAGGGACAGCAAGTGGACCATTTGATACATATGTAGACAGAACTGATTACCAAGAATGGGATATTTTATCGGTAAATCACGGTGGATATACGTTAATGTTTAATAATAACAATAATGGTAATATATACAAAGTATTATTTGTTGATGCATTAGGAACGATAGTGGAAACATTTGATCGTACAACCAGTGATTTTAATTATGATAGAGTCGATGGATTTATAAATATAATTACAGATAGTGATGCGGGTCTTATAAAATTCTTTGACGGAACTGCCGTTGGAGAATATACTTGGGACACAGGTTTAGAAGATGCGTATTGGGATTGGAACTGGGACCCAACATCAAAAAACAAAACATTTGTAATCTACACAAGAAACTACAATACAAATATGGTGACTTGGAAACTTGCAAATGCTCAAACAGGAGTTGTAAGTTTACCATCTTATAATAATAATGATTTCGATACTGAACCAATGTTATATACAAGTGGTAATTTTGTGGTTCTACCGATGTATAATAACAATACTTCTTTATATAGTAGTATTGAGATTTATGGAACAGACGGAACATTAAAACATTCAGAAAGTTTATCTGGTTTTACTTTTGATAGTTGGAGTGGTGAATTTTTTGGTAGTGGAAAATTCTCATTACTTTATAGACATTATAATGATGAAAATGTTGATTATAAAATCTTCTCTTACACTGAAAGTACAAATTCATTTGTGTCTACAACTCACGTAAGAGGATATAATTTCCGAGACTACAACACATATTCACAATCATTAAATTATCCTAATGAAGACACCGATAGTAATAGTATACATTATATGTTCTATGGTGACTATAATGATAGTAATAATTTATGGGATATGAATTATGTTAGTTATGTTTCATTATTTGATGGTGAAACTAATTTCATAACTAACGTTTTAGCTAGTGGTAGTACTGTTAGTATAGCTTGGGATGGTGATGACACCAAATACTATAACGACCTTGTTAATACAGGTGACGGTAAATTGAAATCAATGTTAGTTAAACCAGACGGTTTCCACTATACCGAAATACTTGCCGATGCCTCACGACTTAGTGGTTATAACCGAAGAACATTAAATAATGATATGTTTTGGAGGTTATGGCTTGACGGTGCATATAACACGTATAACTATTATTTTATAAACGGTACAACAGGTGCAATTAGAGATACACTGACATTTTCAACCACCGACACTTACCGAGATTCTTATAGAACTGAGTTTGATAGTATATATATTAGAAATACTGAGTCACAAAACCAAGGATGGTATTTGTGTAGAAATCAACCTACATTCACGTCAATTGGATATTATGATTATATTAGAAGTATAAATAACACTTTTATAAATGATAGCAATTGGTCAAATCCAGGAATTATAGTGATGTATAATCCAAATGGTGACCGTACTTGTAGAATATTATCACCAACAGGTATATCAAACGAATTCACATTACCAGAATCACAATCTCAAGGTTGGGATTTAGAAATAGGGAATACTTTTATTGGTTGGAGATACAATACAATGTCCGATAATTTACCAGCAATGAGATTATACGATTTTAGTGGAAACACTATTAACGATTATGTTAGTCCAATTTCGGGTGATAATGGTTGGAGTTTTTGGAATCAGGGGGTAGACGGAAATATTGCTTACGTAGTTGCGGGAGAAGGTGGTCTAAATATAAATCAATGGGGAACATTAGTTCCGACAATCCTTAATGCAGACGGAACATATTCATCCCAAACAATACGTCAAAATAACATAGGAAGTCATTGGATAACCGGAACCGATTATTTCTGGTGGGATTGTTAATAAACGAATAAAACAAATTAAATAAAAATAAAAAAATGCAATATAATATTAAAGTAACGGTAACAAGAGGGGTAAAATCTACCGAAAAAAAGGATCAAACAAGTGGTGTTGAAACCATACAACAATATATGGTGAATAAGGATTTTCCAAATGAAGCCACAGTTAAACAAATCAAAGATTTCGCAAAGACAACTCAAATTAAATGTTACACTGATGAGGAGATTAACGGTGCGGTTCTAATGTTAAAGGGTGAACCTGCAACTGATGACAACGCAACTGTGAAACAACATACGAATATGAATTATGTTTTAAACATTAAATAAAATATAATAAAAATATCATTATACAACATGGGTAATAGAAATATTACCCATTTTTGTTTGGATTAAATTTGGTATATACAAATATTGTTCTATATTTGTGTCATGAAAATAAAAATAACAATTAAATACCACATAGAGGTTGGTAATGAGGTCATTGAGTGTGAATCACTTGAACAGGCTGAACGTAAGTTGAAACATATGTCAGATGTTGATAGGTTCCTAATTAAGACAGAACTAAAGGGTGATGAGATTTTAAATCAATATCTCATAGGTTAATAATTTCTTAACATATACCAATGGCAACTTTTTCTATTTATGTGAATGAAAATAGATGCTTTATTTATCTCCGATGTTCATTTAGGTTCTAAAGGTTCAAATGCCGAACAAGTTTTAAATGTCCTTAAACAATACCAACCCAACTACTTGTTCTTGGTTGGTGACATTGTGGATGGTTGGTTGTTAAAAAGAAAGTTCCGTTGGCCTCAATCACATACAAACGTAATTAGAAAGATAATGTCTTATTCCAAGAATGGGACAAAAGTTATATACTTACCAGGAAATCATGACGAATTTGCCAGAGAATATTTGGACCTGAATTTCGGCAATATAGAAATTCATAATGAATACATATGGAACAACACATACATAACACACGGAGATTTATACGATGGTGTAGTTAAACTTAAATGGTTGGGAATATTGGGTAGTATAGGTTATGACTTTACCATTTCCATAGACAGAAGATTAAAGAAAATGGGTTATAAGAAATCCTTATCCAAGTTTTTAAAGGATAAAGTAAAAGAGGCTGTTAAATTCATCACATCTTTTGAAGATGAGTTATGTCGTCAATCTATCAAACATAACTGTAAAACCGTAATTTGTGGTCATATCCACCATCCTGAAGATAAACTTATAGGAGATGTTAGATATTTAAATTGTGGGGATTGGATTGAAAATAATTCTTACATCATATACAACGAAAATGAATATACAGTCATTAAAAGATAAGTTAACCATAGTAATTCCATGTAAAAATGAGAGTGATAATATCTATGAATGTTTAGGATTCATATCTAAACAAAGAGGGATTGCAGGTACGAGAGTAATCATTGCAGATAGTTCAGATCAACAAAACTCATTAAAATGGATATATCAAACAGAATCAGATTACAAATACTCATTAAAAATAGAAGTGATAGAAGGTGGATTCCCCGCACAAGCAAGGTTAAACGGATCAAAGTTAGTAACCACACCTTATATGTTATTCTTGGATGCTGATATAATGTTGTTTAAACAGGGTTTATTGGAAACGGTGGTAGAATATGAGAAGGACTTGGTGACTGTCCCGTTTGAGACGGAAACAGGGTTTAATTGGATTTTTAGGATGTTTGATGTTACCCAAAGATTGTCAGTATTTCTTGGGACACCATTTGCTGTGGGTGGATTTCAATTATTTAAAACAGAATCATATTGGAAAATCGGTGGATATAATCCAAAAGAAAAGTTTGCCGAAGATTATTCTTTATCACAAAAGATTGGTAGTCAGAACTTTAAGATACATAAAACTGGTGGTGTGTGGACATCACCGAGAAGATTTAAGAATAAAGGAGTTTTTTATATGGTTAAGATATTAATTAAATCTTATTTAAACCGAAAAAATCCTGAGTTTTTTATCAAAGACCACGGTTATTGGGGTTAAAATCAATATAATAGGGTATTTATACCTAATGAATAGGAAAGAGTACAGACGTTTATTACAAGACCCAAAGTGGAAGATTAAAGCGTCATTTATAAGGAAACGAGACAACCATACCTGTGTAAGATGTGGAAAGAAATCACACAGATTACAGGTACATCATACCAAATATGAAGACGGTCTTATGCCGTGGGAATATGACAACAACACATTGGAATCGTTATGTTCATATTGTCATAAGAAGGAACATAATATCAAACCAAAAAAGAAAAGATTACCAAGAAAGAAAAAGAGTGTAAAAGAACCACAACCAATCAGTAGGGTCATTAGAGTTAAAAAATTTGATGAATAATATTTGGAATATTCGTTAATATAATTTATATTAAACATATGAAAAATATTTTCAATAAGGCTTACGAGAGTTATAAGCAACACATGAAAAATAATGTGAATGACTATGACAATACATTCAGACATCAACTACGAAGAAAACAATGTGAAACATTAATCAATTCCATTAATGATAGATTTAATTTTGATAAAATAATAACATTAGAGACTGGAACATCACAAAGCTATGATGATGGTTTATATGGATTATTTCTTGGGTTTGTTAGTTTATATACAAATGGTAAAATGTCATCAGTAGATATCAACGAAGGATATGTTAAAAAATCCATACAAAAATTTAATGAAGTTATTCCTGATTTAGAATATACCGCACACATAGGTGATTCAGTTAGTTATCTTAAAAATATTAAAGAGATACCAAACTTAGTTCATCTTGATAGTTGGGATTTTAACTTATTTGATCCATTTCCTTCCGCACTTCACGGGTGGATGGAATTTGATGCAATTCAAAGTAGAATGGAATCTGGTAGCATTATCGTTATTGATGATAATTGGAGAAAGAATACTTTATTACAATGGAATTATGGTAATGGTACTTCTAAAGATGTACCGGTAGATTACCCAATGATTGGTAAAGGAACACACATATATCAACAAGCGCTCGCGGATAGAATTGGTTGGAAATTAATTGGTAATCATTACGATACATTTGATAATATAAAAATTATTATACAAAAAAATTAAAATCAATTCTTATAATTATAATTTAACCATTCTCATTTAATCGTTGAGTCAATTCATTAGTTAATATACGAATCCATTCGTCTTTTGTTTTCCCATTATATGGGTCGGGTATTTCAGTTAAACCCACACCACGTAAACATAAAATAGTGTTTTGAATGTGACTAGTGGTCATATAAAAAATAGGGGTATCCCGACCATTTTGAGACCTCCAACAGACATTCCTATCAAATATTTCTCCCCTTAAGAATTTAAACTCCATAAACAAAGATAAGATTAATTTTGTATATTCCAAATAATATCCCTATCTTTGTCATATGAATATATCAATAACTTTATCGTTGGTTCTTTTACTTCTCCCTTATGAGATGGAAAAATCTGAAAGAATAATAATGGAAAAGATAAAGACATTAGAACCGATATCCGTAACTTTAACCACATATACAACAAGTGAAAAGGAAACAGATTCAACCCCTAACATAACCGCATCAGGATTTAAAATTGATACACTTAACCCAATGAAACATAGGATTGTGGCAGTATCGAGAGATTTAAAGAAGAAATGGAGATTTGGAACAAAGGTGAGAATAACTGGTGCAGGAAAGTACAATGGAACATATTATGTGAGAGATTTAATGAACAAAAGATATAAGAAACGAATTGATATATTAATTGGAAAAAACCATAAACAAATTAAATTAGAAGATATAAAAATTTATAAAATATGATTGAAGAAAATAAAATAAATAATATTAAGATATGAAAATATTGATAATTACACACATGAGAAGTGGTGGAAAGTCATTACTTGAATGGATATCATATGAGAAAGGATATAAATCATATCATGAACCAAATTTAAAAGATAGTAAAATATTAAATGAAATTTACAATAATAACTATATTGTTGTAAAAATATTAGTTGGTGATTTATCCAAAATAAATTTTGATTTTAATTATGAAGAATTATTTGAAAAATTTAACGTCATAATTTTACACAAGAGAAATAATATACGAGATGTTGCAATTAGTTCATTAAAAGGAAAAATGGATAATGTTTGGCACAATACATATGAAATTAACGACCATTGGTTGGAAACTTATAATAACGATATTGAAAAGGAAATTGAAGAAGTAAAAATTATTTTATTAAATTTAAGTTCATATCAAAAAAATTATTTTTTTAACACAACATACGAATCCATTTTTATTACTAAAACTGATATTGAACCATTATGTTCTATTCTAAAAATAGAAGACCCGAAGTGGTTGGATATATTAGATTATAAACGCAAATTACAAAATGGTGATATTGGTATGAATAAATTTAATCCAACAAAACGAAATGTATTATAATTTTTATTTTCACAACATTAATCTTAATTTTTAAATAAACAATATGATATTCATTTTAATTTACATAATAGGATTCATGATAACTTTAACATTCTTAAAGTTATTTGGTAAGAAAATGGAGATTGATTATGACCCACCACACGAACCTGACTATGATGATTATAAAAATAATGCTGAAGCGTATCTATTTTTTTCATTGAGTTGGTTTGTAACAGCACCAATGTTTATTGTTGTTGCAACAATTCAGTTATTATATAAATTCACCCAATGGTTTATGAAATACCCAAACGTTTAATATGACAATACTATTAATATACTGGATACTAACAACAATATATGGAACATATTGGTTGGTCAAACATCCATCGGACAGAAGATATGAGGATGATGATGAATTTACATTATTAGAAGTCGTTGCTAAAATTGTTCCTGCGGCAATGATATCTTGGGCAATTGTTCCAATGTTGTTATTAAATCAGATTAAATTCAAAAGAAGGTGATTGAGTTTAAATTTCTTAATGAGAACACAGACAATCGACCCAAAACCAGGGAAGAAGTACTTATTATAGTTAGAGATAACCTAAACATACTATTTGATGGAAACCATAGAAATTATGTTGATATGGATGATATTGTTGAACAAGTGTGTAGAAATTTAAGAATAGAATAAAATGGATGTATTAGAACAATACGAAAGATATAATAAAATATATCAGATTGAATTAAGAGAAGTTGCAACACCATATCATTTACAACTTATGAGAGAGATTGATATGTTGGAGAAGTTAACAATAGATGAGTTCAAAGAAAAGTTAAACAACCCTGAATTTAAAAAGAAATATGGGACTCTCAATATTTAGATTTTTTTGGGGTGTGATTTGTAAAGATGAGTACAGTTACATGACGGGATGGGAGAGTGCAAGGGCGGGTTACCCACTAAATCAAAACCCACACATATATGGGTCCAATGAGTTTAATATGTGGTATATTGGGTGGAATGATTTTGTAGATAATCATTAGAATATTTTGTATATTCACAGATATATTGTATATTTGTCCTATGAACCAGTTATTCACATTTTTTCACGGGATAACCAAGAAAAGTAGAGTTAATACTATTATCACTAATAATAGATTAAGAAGATTACCTAATAGTCAAGTACCGGCTCGTCCAGGATATGATACGCCAGAACTTCGTAGTATATTCTTACAGGGATGGAGAGCATGTGAAAGAGGTGAGGAAATATATAATAATCCATACGGTCATTTAGAAAATCTACTATATTCACTACATAATGCGTGGGAAGTGGGTTATTTGGATTGTTATAACACAAGAAGAACCATTAATCCATATGTGGGACAAGTGAGGGATTATATTACTGATATGTTTCATAATGATGCACAAACTCACGGGTTTTGTGTGGGGATACATAGAACCCAACTAACATTACATTATGAAGGAGATATGGATGTTGAATCGGTAAGAGCAATGTTACATGATTTAACATATAGATATAGAACTTGTGTTTCATTTAGTGATTTTACCTTGAATAATATGGAAGATTTTTTAAACGAACATTTAAATGGAACATCAACAATAAGATTAGCATGACCGACGCACAAATAGTAATATCAATTTTATCTGGTATAATATTTTTTTTATACCTTGTTAACAATTTAATATCACTTTCCAATGTTGAATTGTATATGAAAAAATATGATGAATTGAAACGTGGTGTGTATAAGTATGAACCAAATCCAAGTCTTCAATCACATTATTTTTATTTATACAGTTACGATATTAATACCGTTACATTCACTAAAACTAATGTTGCTATTTTATTCTTTTTAGATGGTGATATAAAACTAACAGACAACAATTATATACATAAATGGCAAATATGGTGGTCAATACCAACTTGGTATCATTATAGAAAACTTCATAAGTTAAAAGATGAGTTAATAGTAAATTATGAAAGAGGACTTGATTTTAGACAGATTTATGATAGAGCTGTTGAATTAGAAAGGAAAAAAAATAAGTTAGAATTTAAATTTTTGAGGGGATGATAAAACATTTCAAATTTTTTGAGGGTGAAGCAACTAAACAAAGGGTATTCACGGATATGATGGTTTACCGAATACCACAACATCATTTGGAAGTACCAGGACCACGACTTAAACCATTTACATTAAATGTGTTTGCCGAAGTGTTAGGTAGAATACCAACATATTTATTTGCGTTTGAATCATCTAATCTTAATACTTATGAAAACCTTCGTGGAACAACAATAGGACAATTAACAAGCGGTGAATTAGGTATTCCTTGGTGTTTCACAGAATTATCTATAACAAGAATATCCGATAATTCACTTGTATCAATACATTATAATAATGTAGATGAGATGGATAGAAGAGGATTAATATTTGACCCACAAGATACAGTAACAATTTGTTATAAACCGTAATGATATGGCAAAAGAATTGAAAGTTCCTGGTGAATACCAAAGCAGAACACCAAGAAGTAAACAAAACATATTTCCTAAACAAAAACAAACTATGAATAGAGAATACACCGAACAGGATTATAAAAACTATATGAGAGTAGTTGAAACTGTTGTATGGGAAACTGAAGAAAGATTGAAGAGATATGAAAAAAATAAAAAAATATTGAGTTTATCATTTAATCAATGGGTTCAGTGGCAAAATAATGTAATAAGTTTAGATGACGTTAAAGTAGAAAGTAATGATTAAACCATTCAAATTTTTTCAAGGTAGGCCATCAAGGTTATATCAATATAGTGATAGAATAATTAATAATAGCTTATATGGTGGGTTCAGACTTGCTGAGTTATCAGATAGAGTTCAACAAATAGTATCGGACCCAAACTACGATCCGGCAAATTATATAGAAGTAAATGGGTCTTTCTATGATAGTGTTGTTATCAATCGTGTAAGAACTAGTATGAGACAACGTATAAATTGGAGAGGTTATGAATGTTGGTTAGCAGAAACGGATGGATACACAAAATTAAAGATTGTAAGTGGTATAAATATTGGTGGAATGTTTCATATCGTTTATTTAACCACTATAAACGATAACACGGAACATCATAGAGTAAGTGTTCCATTAATTAATTTACAAAGAAGAGGATAATATGATAAAACCATTTAAACTACTTAAAGGATACACATATAGTGATGAATATATACGAACAGATCCACCATTTGGTATATCACGTCGTCATTGGAATATGTTGCCACAAGATTTAAGAGATGAACCTATAAGACATATGGAAATATACATTGAGGGGTGGGAAGACGCTCGTAATAATATCACCATCAATCGATATGAAGATATTGAATATCGTGAGTTGTGGAATAGAGGATATCTGAGGTGGAGTGGTAGAACAAGAATGAATTATGGTAATATAAATCCTAACCCACCAATAGATGAAACATATCCTGAATTCTATAACACAGATGAATTAATATTCTTTGATGTAACGGAAGAAAGATTAGGTATGCTTGACGGTGAACCATATAAAGTTATGTTGTTCAGACAT
>Ga0304729_1000477_pt1 | contig 29748 bp, 28 predicted proteins | sample C_131016_MF_Meta_FD_190475 | JGI IMG/M metagenome (GOLD analysis project Ga0304729, IMG submission 190475) | Freshwater microbial communities from Lake Croche, Canada to study carbon cycling - C_131016_MF_MetaG (v2) (version 2) | ecosystem: Environmental > Aquatic > Freshwater > Lake | place... | reverse complement strand
GTATGGCTAAGAAATATTGCTAAGGAGTAAATCATGGCACGTAAAGATTTAGCAGGATTAGCGGCGCTTGGCGCATTGGGCATGATGTTGTCCAAGCGTAAGGGTAAAGAAGGCGCAGATACATCTGGTATGGATGCTGAAATGGCAGACCGTGCTAATGCAGTCTCACGCGGTAGAACAGACCTCGTGGATACCGGTATGTCTACACCAGAACCCGGTGCGGCTGCCCGTCCTGACGAAAACTACGGTAACGAAGGTCGTCGTACGGGGCCTGTAGGTGTTGGTAAAGTTCCTGTTCGGGCGGCATCGCCACGTATTGGCGGCTACATGTCTGACTCAGAACAAATAGCGCGGGCGAATACCCCCGCAGACACAGCCCAAGCTGATCGTGTCCGTAACTTAGCAGGGGCGTTCAACGTACCTTTACGTGGTCGTCGCGACGAAGCTGACAATCCCTACAAAAAAGGCGGTGCAGTCAAGAAGATGGCTTCTGGCGGCATGGCTTCCTCTGCTTCTAAACGCGCTGATGGTATTGCTACCAAAGGCAAAACTCGCGGAAAGATGTGCTAATCATGGCTGACATTAAATACCCCGATTCCACCCCCGTGGACGAGCCTGTTCGTACAGGCACTAAGCCCCAAGAACCCGGTAGCGCAATCAAGGTTGAAAAAGAACCTAAGCCTATGCCAGCACCAAAGGTAGTTAAGAAATTAGCTTCTGGTGGTTCAGCTTCTTCTCGTGCAGATGGTTGTGCCCAACGTGGCAAGACCAAAGGGACCATCGTCATGTGCGGTGGTGGGATGTACAAGTAATGATGTCAAGTCGCGGTATGGGCGCTATACGCCCTTCCAAGATGCCCAAAGGCAAGAAGACTGCCCGAAGGGATGACACCGACTTCACACAATACGCCGAAGGCGGAAAGGTAGGACTATATGCAAATATCAATGCAAAGCGCAAAAGAATTGCTGCAGGCTCTGGTGAAAAAATGCGCCGAGTTGGTGGCAAAGGTGCGCCAACTGGTCAAGCGTTCATAAACTCTGCTAAAACCGCAAGGAAATAATATGGCTGAACAGTGGATACAAAAAGCAATCAAGAAGCCCGGAGCATTGCGGAAGTCTTTAGGTATTAACCCAAAGAATCCAAAGAACCCGATCTCTCCAAAGTTGTTAGCTAAAGCCGCCAAAGCCCCCGGCAAGATGGGTCAACGAGCTCGTCTAGCCCAGACCCTTAAAAGTTTTAAAAAGTAAAGGAAACCATGTCTCAATTCACTCTAACTGCCGAAGAAGACGCAATCGTTCTTGATGCTCTTCGTGCTAAAGCCAATCTATACCATACGATGTGTGGCGTTGTAGACCCCGCACTAGAAGCGTTGGTTGCTAAAGTCGCTGGTCAATTTATACCTGTAGCGACTGAAGTTGAAACTCCAGCACCCAAAGCTAAAAAAGCTAAAGCCTCTACCTCTGACGAGTAATCATGGCAACAACTACCTCTGGCGCACTCAGCTTTAACCTTGACCTCACCGAGTTGGTCGAGGAGGCGTTTGAACGCGCCGGTAGTGAGATGCGCACAGGATACGACCTGCGTACTGCACGTCGTAGTCTCAATATCATGTTCGCTGATTGGGCGAACCGTGGCATCAACATGTGGACTATTGAGCCGGGGTCTATTACCCTAGTTCCCGGTCAGAACACATACGCACTGCCCAACGACACTATTGACTTGCTTGAGCACCTAATTCGCACAAATGCGAACAATACGACCAACCAAGCGGACTTAACGATCACGCGCATCAGCGTATCTACATACGCTACGATCCCAAACAAGTTAACCCAAGCCAGACCTATTCAAGTCTGGATTCAGCGCTACAACGGGCAGACTAGCCCTGTAGCTTCTACATTAACTACAACAATTACATCTACATCAGACACAATCGTGGTGAGTGATGTTACGGGTTTACCCGCAGCAGGGTTTGTAAAGATTGAGAATGAGATCATCAACTACGGATACATAACCCAGAATACAAATTCTGTAACTGGAACTTTGAATAGCTGTTTCCGTGGGCAACAAAACACGATTGCGACAGGTCATACAGGTGGTATCGCTCTCCCTGTGTACTGGCAACAAGTACCAGCCATAACTGTTTGGCCTACTCCTGACAATGCTCAGGACTACACATTTGTTTACTGGCGTCTACGCCGCACCCAAGATGCTGGCGGCGGTGTGAACATCATGGACGTGCCGTTTAGATTTATCCCTTGTATGGCGGCTGGTCTGTCGTACTACATCGCTGGCAAAGTTCCAACTGGGATGGAGCGGTTACCTATGTTGAAGGCTCAGTATGACGAGGCTTGGGAACTTGCCGCGTATGAAGATCATGAAAAGGCAGCATTACGTTTGGTTCCTAGACAGACCTACATTGGGAGGTAGTCGTGGGTAATCGTTTTGCTTCTGGCAAGAATGCGATTTCGGAGTGTGACCGCTGTGGTCAGCGGTTCAAGTTAAAGGTTCTTAAGACTGAGATCATCAAGACTAAGAACTACAACTTGTTGGTGTGTCCAGAGTGCTGGGACCCAGACCATCCGCAGTTGCAGTTGGGTATGTGGCCTGTGGATGATCCACAAGCATTGCGTAATCCTCGTCCTGACAGAAGTTATGTGATTTCTGGAACGAGCGGATTGCAGACAAATGTGAGTGGTGGCACTGGGCCAACTGGTACTGGTACACCGCAAGGTGGTAGCCGAATCTTTCAATGGGGCTGGAATCCTGTTGGCGGGGCAAGCAGTTTTGACGCAGCGTTGACGCCAAATAATTTGAATTTGGTTGTACAACTTGGTACAGTTACGGTAGCAACAACTTAGGAGTTGAAAATGGCAAAAATGGAATCTGGTAAAGCTGACATGGCTCAAGACAAGGCGATGATCAAAAAAGCCTTTAAGCAACACGACATGCAAGAACACAAGGGTGGTAAGGGTACTAAACTTACACTCAAAAAAGGCGGTGTAACAACCGACATGATGAAGTCTATGGGACGCAACATGGCTCGTGTCGCAAACCAAAGGGGCAAATAATGGCTACTTTTAGTAAAAAAATGATGGGCAAAGAAGTTGGTTCAGCCAACACTTACGCCCAACCGCACGATATGTCTGGTAAAGCTACAGGCTCAGACATCGGTTACAAGACCGACCCCAACAGCATGAGCGCGGCTGAGTCTACTCCCGGTGGTATGCCCGGTCGTCGTGTAAGCGGTGGCAACCCAGCTAACACCAACGTCAAGACCACTGGTATCAAAATCCGTGGCACAGGCGCAGCAACTAAAGGCGTGATGGCACGCGGACCGATGGCATGACCTATACGGAGCTCCTTACAGCGATCCAAACGTATACAGAAAATACGTTTCCCGCCACCACTTTGGCGGATAGCACAGTTGTGTCTTCAACGACCCAGCTAAATCGCTTTATTGAGCAAGCTGAACAGCGTATATACAACTCTGTTCAGTTTCCGTCGTTACGTAAGAACGTGACGGGTAATGTGACATCTACCAATAAATATTTGTCTGCTCCAGATGATTTCCTAGCTACCTACTCTTTAGCAGTGATAGATGGGGATGGTAAGTATGAGTACTTGCTGAACAAAGATGCAAACTTCATTCGTCAGGCATACCCCAACCCAACAACAGATACAGGTATCCCTAAATACTACGCGTTGTTTGGTCCGACTGTTAATACAAGCACAATCACCAACGAACTCTCGTTCATTGTTGGCCCAACACCAGATGCGTCTTACGCAGTAGAACTGCACTATTACTACTACCCAGTTTCTATTTCTGTTGCTTCTGATGGGCATACATGGCTGGGGGACAACTTTGATACTGTCCTTTTGTATGGTTGCTTGGTTGAAGCGTACACATACATGAAGGGTGAAGCTGACATCATCGCTTTGTACGACGGAAAGTACAAGGAAGCATTAGCTCTTGCTAAACGCCTTGGTGATGGTATGGAGCGTCAGGATGCGTATCGTTCTGGTCAATTTAGACAGGCGGTGACCTGATGTCTTTCACGGGTAACTTCACCACCAACACGTTCAAGACAGGCTTGCTTGATGGGGTGTTTAACTTCAACACAGGTACATCGCAGGTCTACAAGATTGCGTTGTACACAAACGCCGCTACGCTAAATGCAGATACTACAGCTTACACAAGCACAGGCGAAGCAACGGGTGGAAATTACGCGGCAGGTGGACAGATTCTGGTAGTTTCTCAAGTACCGACAATCGGTAACCAGACAGGTATGGCAACAACCTATTTGTCTTTTACTAACGCCGCATGGACAGGCTCAATCACCGCAAGAGGTGCATTGATCTATTTGTCTAACGGCACAACAAACCCCGCAGTATGCGTGCTTGATTTTGGTTCAGATAAGACCTCTACGAGTACATTCACCGTACAATTCCCAGCAGTCACTAATACGTCTGCAATCATCCGCATCTCTTAATAGGAGCATATATGCAAAACGAACTTTCTAACTTTGGCGACCATGCAGTAGCAACGCTACAAGCAAACGCTTCTATCCCAGAAGGCATGGGTGTTGACGGCTACTACCACGTAGAGTGCCGTGATGCTGATGGCAAACTCAAGTGGAATGAAGAGTTCCCTAACTTAGTTGTGGCTATCGGTAAGCAGTTGATGCTTGATACCTTGCTACGTACTTCTGGTACTTACACAACTGTTGGCCCATTCCTAGGTTTGATTAGCAACAGCACTACGTTTGCAGCGGCAGACACCATGACTTCTAAGACATGGACTGAGTTGACTACCTACACCGTAAGTGGTTCTGCTGTTCGCGGTACGGCTGTGTTTGGTGCCTCTACCTCTTCTGGTTCAACTCCATCAAACGTAACAACTTCTACAGCCACAGCGATTACCTACACAATGACAGGTTCTGCTACTGTGTATGGCTGCTTCTTGGTAACAGGCACAGGCGCTGTCAGCACACTCTCTAGCACTGCGGGTACTTTGTACTCAGAAGGAAACTTCAGCACTGCCAAGACTGTTACATCTGGCGACACTGTTAGCGTTACCTACTCGACTACCGCGACATCTTAATAAAGGAGTCTTAAATGGCTCTCGTTCTAGCAAACCGTGTCCAAGAAACGGGGACAGCTAACACCACCATAAGTTTTACGCTTTCTGGTGCTGTTGCTGGCTTTCAGACATTCGCCGCTGTTGGTAATACCAACACGACGTTTTATGCAGCCACTGATGCTTCTGGTAATTGGGAAGTTGGTCTTGGCACGTATGCTACTTCTGGACCTACGCTCACGCGCACGACCGTCTACGCTTCTAGTAACTCTGGAAGCGCAGTTACTTTTAGTGGTACTTGCAACGTATTTATTACTTATCCATCCGGTAGGTCTGTAAACCTTGACGCGTCTGGTAATGTCAGTGCTCTGGGTACGATTGCCTCTGGTACTTGGAACGCTTCTACTATCCCTGTCGCTTATGGTGGTACGGGCGTAACTACTTCTTCTGGCGCAAGTTCGCTTGTATTGCGGGATGCAAACCAGAACGTAACAGCAAACAACTTTCTTGGTGGCTACAACGTCATTACGGCTGCAGGTACGACTACCACGCTAACTGTTTCTTCGGCTTACTACCAGCGCATTAGCGGCTCTACCACTCAGACAATCAAGCTACCTGATGCCACGACGCTGGTTAATGGACAAGGTTTTACCTTTGATAACGACTCAAGCGGAACAGTAACAATTGTTGATAATGCTTCTAGCACCATAGACACCATTCCCTCTGGTGCATACTCCTACATTTTTGTAGAAAGCAATGCCACATCTGCGGGTTCTTGGGGTAAGTATGCGCTTATCCCAGCAACATATGACTTCAATACAAGTACAGCCGACTTTGGTACAGCGACTATTACCAACGCTACCTATCAAGGTAACACAATCGCGTCAGGCTACGGCGGTACAGGTTTAACTACCTTCACTGCGGCTAATAATGCCTTGTATTCCACATCAGGTTCTGCTTTAGCAGCGGGTACTTTACCTGTTGCGGCTGGCGGTACTGGGGTGACTTCCTCTACGGGTACGGTAGCAGTTGTTTTGTCAAATAGCCCTACTCTAGTCACTCCTGTTCTTGGTACTCCTTCGTCTGGAACTTTAACTAGTTGTACAGGTTTACCGTTAACTACAGGTGTTACAGGTACTCTGGCTGTTGCAAACGGCGGCACAGGTGTAACTACCTCTACAGGCTCTGGCGCAAATGTTCTAGCAACTAGCCCTACCTTAGTAACTCCCGTATTGGGGACGCCTTCATCGGGTACTTTAACTAGTTGCACGGGGTTGCCACTATCCACAGGGGTTACAGGAACCCTACCCACTGCAAATGGCGGTACTGGAAATATAAATGGCACTGTAGCAACACTGACTACAGCACGCGCAATTTACGGCAATAACTTTGATGGTTCTGCCGCCTTAACTCAGGTCATTGCGTCTACTTATGGTGGTACAGGTAACGGGTTTACTAAATTTTCTGGACCAGCTACGGCAGAAAAAACCTTCACTCTCCCAGATGCTACGGCAACCATACTAACTTCAAATGCCGCAGTAACTGTGGCTCAAGGTGGTACAGGACAAACTTCATACACTGACGGTCAAATTCTTATTGGCAATACGACTGGTAATACTTTAGCTAAGACCACATTAACTGCTGGTACAGCTATTTCTGTAACTAACGGCGCTGGCGCAATTACTCTTGCTAATACAGGCGTTACATCTAACGTAGCTGGCACAGGTATTTCCGTATCAGGCGCGACTGGTGCGGTGACTATTACCAACTCCGGTGTTACATCCAACGTAGCTGGTACAGGTGTTACCGTGTCAGGCGCAACAGGCGCAGTTACAGTTTCTATTGGTCAAGCTGTTGCTACATCATCCAACGTCCAGTTCAACTCACTTGGTGTGGGTACGGCTGGTTCGGCTACTGCCGGTGAGATTCGCGCAACTAATAACGTCACTGCGTACTACTCTGATATTCGCCTAAAAACAAAGATTGGTGATATTACTGACCCATTGGGTAAAGTACGCCAGATTGATACTTTGATTTACCACGCTAATGAGACTGCGGTCGAGTTAGGGTACGACGCTAGTGTGATTGAAGTTGGTGTGAGTGCTCAATCTGTGCAAGCTGTACAGCCCCAAGCCGTCGCCCCTGCCCCTATTGATGACAAATATCTGACTGTTCGCTATGAGCGTTTGGTGCCGTTGTTACTTGAATCTGTTAAGGCTTTAGAAGACCGCATCATCGAGCTTGAAGCCAAGCTGAAAGGGTAACCGTGTTTGGGATACCTGCCCTTGGCGTAACCCCCTTTGCTTCTCAAGCAGCCACAGTTATTTACCTTACGCTTGCAGAAAATATTAGCGCGGCAGATTCCAGCACGCAATTAAGCACGTTTCTTCAAACCATATCACAAGGCTTTACGATAGCGGATACCCCCAATGATGCGGGTATTAGTTACTCTACGGGTGTAACTGAGAGTTTTACTTTTGGCGACTCCAGCACCCAAGCGTCTGCGTTCCTACAGAGTCTGACGGAGAACTACACACCTGCGGACACTCTAACAATAGCCGCGCAGTTTGCTGTTTCTCTGTCCGAAGCGACTACGGTGGCAGATGTTTTGGTGGCATATTTGGCGGTATTACAAACTATTACAGAAAACTTTGGTGCAGCTAACACACAGACTATCGCCGCTCAATTTGCGTCATCTATAGCGGAAAACACTACGCTTGCAGATGTACTGGCTATAGCGGCGCAGTTCAAACCCTCTATTACTGAAGCCCTGACAAGCGGGGATGCGCCTACGATTGCCGCACAATTTGCGGTAAGTCTGACTGAAAATTTAACCCCCGAAGCATCGTATCTTGCTGGCTTAATCGTATTGTTTAGCATAACAGAAGCGTTGACTTCCGCCGACTCTAATACCCAGCAGTCTGCATTTGTACAAACCATAGCAGAAAACTTCAGTCCAGTAGACGTACTAACAATCCTTGCCCAGTTAAAAGTTGCGATTGCCGAAAATGTCACTATGGCGGATAATCCAGCCGTATCAGGCTGGCTAAAGATTATTGATGCACAAACCGCAAATTGGTCAACCATAAGCAACTCTGAAACTGCTGGTTGGACAACCATAAATAACTCACAATGAGGTAACACATGAGCAGTACCTATTCCACAAACCTAGCCCTTGAGCTAACGGGCACTGGCGAACAGGCTGGTAACTGGGGCGCGACTAACAACCTCAATATTGGTACGCTTTTAGAGCAGGCAATTTCTGGCTATGTGACTCAAAGTATGCCCGGTACCGATGTGACGTTAACTATGTCAAACGGTGCGTCTGCTACAGCTCGTAATATGTTTATTGAGTTGACTGGCACAGGCGGAGCAAGTCTAATTGTTCCAGCCAACAAGAAGTTGTATTTCATATACAACAACACTTCAAATGCCACTACCGTAAAGGTTAGCGGACAAATTGGGTTATCGGTTCCTGTAGGTAGTAAGTATTTGATGGTATGTAATGGTACCGATGTTGTTGGTGCAATTAACCGTTTGGGTAGCCTAACATTAGCAGCGCCATTAACAGCCGACAGTGGTGGTACAGGCGTAGCAACGCTTACAGGTTTAGCCTACGGTAATGGAACAGCCCCATTTACTGCGGCTACTGCGGCTCAAACTGTGGCTGTAATTGGTTCAACCGCAGTTACAAATGCCACAAACGCAACTCAGATAACCAACTCAGGTGGGTGGAGCGTAACCCCATCAGGTACAAAGTTAAATTTTAGTTATAACGGAACAACTGTAGCATCGTTGGATTCTTCGGGTAACTTTATTGCCCTTGCCAACGTAACCGCATACGGTACACCATAAGAGGTTTAAATGACTACACCTTCTGGAACGATAGGACTATCCGATGTAAATACCGAATTAGGGTATTCATCAACCGCGCTTATAACAATGAACGACGCTGCTGTGCGAACACTTGCTGGCGTTGGCGGAAGTGGTACTATAATTACGATGCAAAATTTACAAAATAAGTCAAACTCATTTTCGGGCACTATCTCGTCTAACCAAACAAATCTAAATTTACGCACTTGGGCGTTAGCAAATGGTTGGGGTGGCACATCAGCTGCAATAATTACTATAAATTCTGGTGTTTATATTTACGCCACAAGCACATCAAATGCCGGATTAACTATTAACGGTTCATGGCCCGGCGGTGTAACTGTAATTAACAACGGCTATATCATGGGGATGGGCGGTCGATGGCCTTCATCGGGTGCTGGCGGCTCGGCTATATCTTTAGGTGTTAATACCACTATTACAAATAATTCAGGTGCTTATATTGCGGGCGGCGGCGGTTCTGGAGCGGGTTCTGCAACCGCTTCTGGTGGTGGCGGCGGTGCCGGTGGCGCTCAAGGCATGGATAGTGCTACCGTTAATTCGGGCGGCGCAGGTGGTGGACCCGGTTCAGCGGGAAGTAATGGTGTAACTGTTACGTATCCGGCAGGCAAAGGCACTTCCACAGAGGGGTCTGGCGGAGGCGGGGGTCGTATCCTTCCCGGTTCTGGTGGTGCGGGCGGTTCTAGTGGTAGTTATTTCGGTAAAGGCGGAGGCGCTGGTGGCGGCGGCGGCACTATGGGTAATGTCCTTGGTGGTACTGGCGGTTCTGCAAATAATGCTGGTGGTAATTGCGGTGGTCCTAGCCCGAACCCGTTTGCTGGTTCTGGTGGTGGTGGGTGGGGCGCGGCTGGAGGAAATTGCTCTTCTACCGGTTATGGCAACGCATACCCATATGGCGGTGCTGGTGGATACGCAATTGCTTTGAATGGGTACACCGCTACTCGTAGTGGTTCTGGAACAACTTATGGAACTGTTGCTTAGAAAGGAAAAATATGACTATTAAATATGCTTATATAAACCCACACACAAGAGAATATCAATACACCGAAAGCCGTGAAGAACTAATAAATGTTTTAGCTGCTATGGCGGCTGAGATATATTGTTCACATTATTGCAATGGTGAACCATACTCAATAGTGGAAGTTGACGAATCTGGCGCAGAAAAATGGTACACACCGACAGGGGAGCAACGAATGACTCACACTGAATTGGAAGCCCATATTAAATACTTAAATTCTTTCAGAAACGCTGGCGAAATCCCAGTGACCATCGCCTAATGGACGCCCCAATTACAAAAATGGTTTGCGTTAGCAACCTATGGGTGCGCATGATGCACTTTGTAAAAGCAGGTGACTGCAACGAAGGCCATGTACACAACTTTGACCATATCACTCTTTTATCTAAAGGACGTGTAAAGGTTGATGTTGAAGGGCAACTAACTGAATTTAAAGCCCCACATATGATTTATATCACTGCGGGTAAACGCCATTTCCTCACTGCTTTGGAAGATGACACAGTTGCTTGCTGTTTGCACGCTTTGCGTACAGGTGAACGGGAAGAAGACATCCTTGACCCCTCAATGGTCCCTGTAGGTGTCGATCCATTTGCAGAGGGGTTAGCCAAACCACTATGAGATTAGAGCGCCATAAAAACTTTTTGTCGCCAGAAGACTGCACTGCGCTAAATGCGTGGGTAGACGAGGGCGTTGAAAAGAAATGGCTTGATGCTGGTATTTCGAGGGGTATGTTAGGGTATACCGGGCGCGTAACCAGTCGAGGGTATGGGTATCGGTTTGAATACCCCCAAATTGTTTTAGATATTTCTGATCGTATTCGTAAATTTTGTGGTGTTAATTCTTATGGGTTGATTGATGATGGGCACGGTAGAGACGGCGTAGTTGTATCTTGTACTTTTGGTGGGGGGGATGTGTATGAACATAAAGACCCAAAACCCTCAAGCAAATTATCAGCCCTTCGTTGTAATGTGATGACCCGTGCCGCTGATGCTGGCGCAGAACTTTATGTTGATGGGCAGTTTGTAAATATAGAAGTTGGGGAACTGCACTGTTATCTTGCTTCTGATTTTGAACATAAAGTTACATCTGTGGAGGGCAATACCCCCCGTGTTTTGTGGATGTTTGGCGCTTACGTTCCTATGCAAGATTGGGAAGACGGTGTTATTAAAGTAGGAGCACACTAATGTGGACCCTTTCACTCTTCTCATGGCGGCCCAAACCGCCGTTGGTTTTATCAAGCGGGGGTGTACTCTCCTGCATGAAGGGCGTATGGAGTTGGAAGGGGCCAAGAAAACAGCCGAGCAGGTCATTGGCGATGTCAAAGCAATCAAGGGCGTGTTTGATTGGTTCATTGGTCTGTTCATTAGCAAACCAGCCAAGCCAACCGAAGAAAAGCCTGTGGCAAAAGCGAAAGCCAAAGCCAGCAAGCAACAACAGTCTTACGAGGAACTTGAACTTAAACTCATCAGCGAGATTGGTGCAAACATCGGTGTTCTCTTTGATACACAACAACAGATTACAAACTTCTACCTTGAACTAGAGGAGACATCAAAGACCAACTACGACCCGACCCAGAACACCAGCAAAAAAGCTATTGAGCGTGCGTTGGTTGAATTACAGTTGGAGAAGTTGATGGAGCAGACAAGGGAAGCGATGGTTTATGCGCCGCCTGAGTTAAAAGATTTGTATAGCCGATTTCTAAAGATGCACGCCAAGATAGAACAAGAACAAGCGTGGGCAAGGTCAGAACTGATACGCAGGACTAGGTTGGCTAGGTGGAAGCAAGAGCAAAATGAGATTCGAGTCATTGAAATGATAAGTGGGGTAATTGCCGTGATGTTCATATCTTTATTTTTTGGGTGGCTAATGTGGCAACTACGAAACTTGTCTGGTGGATATTGATAGGAGTCGCACTATGTATCGTCGTAGCAGCAACTTCAATGGCATACGTAGAAACCCTATACATGCGAGCGCAACTTAAACAAGAGATGAAAGAACTTCGTAAACTCAAACGCGAACTAAAGGAACAGAAATGAATGACTTATTCAACTTGCTTAAAGGCATTGCACCTACTTTGGCTACTGCCGTTGCTGGTCCTTTGGGCGGTGCCGCTGTTAGCGCTATCGCTAGTCGCTTGGGCGTTGGTGACTCTGTTGAAGCGGTAGCCAAGGCTATTGCTGGTGACCCAGCCGCTGCCCAAAAAATTGCAGAGTTAGAGTTAGAGATGACCAAAGTGGCGGCAGACGCCATGAAGAACGAAGATAACAATGTCTCTACCCGATGGAACGCAGACATGTCTAGCGATTCTTGGCTGTCCAAGAACATTCGTCCAATGAGTCTTGTGGCTATCTTTGTGGGTTACTTCCTGTTTGCCATGATGAGCGCCTTTGGTTTGAACGCAAATGAAGCCTATGTCACCTTGCTAGGACAGTGGGGAATGCTGATAATGGGGGCATACTTTGGCGGACGCACCGTCGAGAAACTTGCTGAGATGAAAAAGAAATGAACCTGTCCGAACACTTTACACTAGAAGAAGGCACGTATAGCGAGACTGCTATACGCATGAACATCAATAACCAGCCCGATGAACGCCAACTGGCAAACATGAAGACGGCGGCTGGGCATTTGGAAGAGGTGCGTAATGTCACTGGCCCTATGCGTGTTAATTCTTGGTTACGCCTGCCCGACGTTAATCTTGCTGTTGGCGGTTCTAAAGTATCCAGCCACATGGATGGTTGGGCTATTGACTGCTCTTCTTCTGCTCATACTCCTTATGACCTATGTCAGCTTGTTTTGAAAGCTGGTATTAAATTTGACCAGATGATTCACGAGTATGGACGTTGGATGCACATTTCTTTTGCGCCTGAGATGCGTCAGCAAGAGTTGACTATCTATAAGCCAGAAGGCAAATACAAACCCGGCATCTGGACAGAAGCCGAATACCACACGAAGTAATATGCCATTACAGAAACTACAGTTTAGACCCGGTGTAAACCGCGAAGGCACTACTCTTTCCAACGAGGGTGGTTGGTTTGACTGCGACAAAATTCGTTTTCGCTCTGGTTACCCTGAGAAGATCGGTGGTTGGCAAGTAGATGGCGGAACTATTTATCCAACTGCGCCGACTACCACACTTGCCGCTACTAGCGGTGTTTCCACATCTGCCACAGTACCGAGTGGTACAGGTACGTATTGGGGTATCGCTAAATCCATGTGGAATTGGATTAACTTGGCTGGGTATAACCTGCTATCTATTGGTACTAGCCTTAAGTTCTACATACAAAACTCAAGTGGTGGCGCATTTAATGACGTAACTCCTATCAGAGATACTACGGCGGCTGGCGATGTAACTTTTTCTGCCTCAGCGGGTTCGCCAACTATTACTGTGACTGATGCGGCTAACGGTGTGCAGGTGGGTGACTTTGTAATTTTTAGTGGCGCTGTTTCTCTCGGTGGTGCAATTACTGCAGCTGTGCTCAATAGAGAGTACCAAGTACAAACTGTGCCGACTATTTCTACTTACACGATAACTGCATCGGTTAACGCAACTAGCGGCGACTCAGGCAATGGTGGCGGTTCTACTGTGGGCAACTATCAAATTTCTACTGGCTACACCACTTTTACTTATGGTACAGGTTATGGTGCTGGTGGCTATGGTGGTTCGCTTGGCCCTTCATATACAACTACTATAAATGGCGGTACTGCGGTTACTGCTAGTTCTACTACGGCTATTACTGTGGTGTCTACAACCGGTTTTGCTGCGAGTGGGACTATTTGGATTGGCACTGAAGGTATTACTTATACTTCTATAACAGGCACTACGTTTGCGGGCACGATAACTCGTGGTTATCAGAGTACTGCGGCGGCACACGCAAATGGTTCTGCTATATATCAGTACCCATCAACTGCCACGGGTTACGGCTCTCCTGCTTCTACAGGTGTAGGTATTCAGTTGCGTTTATGGAGCCAAACAAACTACGGTGAGGACTTAGTGTTTAATCCTCGTGGTTCGCCTATTTACTACTGGGCTAACAACTCAAGTGTTAACGTCTATGATCGTGGACAAGTTATCAAAGCCAGCACTCCGGTATATGTAAAAGGTGGTTCATTTACACCCGATGCAACCTGCCCATCTGTGGCTAACTTCATACTTGTATCAGATGCTTCGCGGTTTACGTTTGCTTTTGGCTGTAACGATCCAACTGGCGTATACGCAACTGCCGTGCAAGACCCAATGCAGATTCGCTGGTCTGACCAAAACACACTTGCTACTTGGACACCGGCTATTACTAATCAAGCAGGTGGTATTCGTCTAAGCCACGGCTCTGCCATCATTACTGCGTTTCAAACACGCCAAGAAATATTGGTGTTTACTGATGCGGCTATCTATTCCTTCCAATACCTTGGCGCTCCATATGTATGGGGCAGTCAAATTCTTGGTGACAACATTTCTATCGTTAGCCCTAATGCTGTACAGGTGGTAAACAACGTCGTTTACTGGATGGGTGTTGATAAGTTTTATATGTACTCTGGTCGTGTGGAAACACTGCCTTGCGCTTTGCGCCAGTACATCTACGGCAATATCAATACTACTGAAGCGTTTCAATTTTCATCTGGCACTAACGAAGGCTACAACGAAGTTTGGTGGTTGTATGTGTCTATTACTGGGACTACGTCTACTGGAGAAAACGGTACGGGTACTGCCGCTAACCCAAACACGCTGATTGATCGTTACGTAATTTATAACCACTTAGAACGTACTTGGTACTACGGCACACTAAACGGCTCAACAATTCGCCCTCGCTCTTTTTGGCTAGACAGTCCATTACGTGCTGAACCTACTGTGGCTATTGGATACAACTCTAATGGCGCATACACAAATGGCGGGCTTGTATATCACGAGACAGGTGTAGATAACAACGAGACTGGCACTCCAGTTGCCCTTACATCGTATGTTCAATCTTCGGACTTTGATATTGGTGATGGTCATAATTTTGGTTTTGTTTGGAGACTTATTCCCGACATCACTTTTGATGGCTCCACCTCAGCAGCGCCCTCCACTAACTTTACGGTAAGACCGCGACAAAATCCCGGTGCAAACTACGGAGACTCAGACAATCCGTTTGTAAACAGCGCCCTGTCCTACGCCAGCACAACAACATATAACGTCCAACAATTTACCCAACAGGTCTATGTGCGGATACGTGGGCGTCAGATGGCGTTTAGGATTTCCTCATCAGACCTTGGTACACAGTGGCAGTTAGGTGCTCCACGTATTGATGTAAGACCAGACGGGCGCAGATGACGTTACCTCTGTTTCGGATAAGTCCGTTAATCCCGCCCAAAAATCCGCGAGTGCCTGCGGCTCCGGTGGAGTACGACCGCAACTATATTGATGCGCTAACAAGTATTCTTCGTCAGTATTTCAATACGATTGACAACTTTACCCAACCGTTTTCATCTACGTATGGCGGAGCGTATTTACAGTTTCCTTATGGGGCATTTTCATCAAGCGCCACCCAAACTGCTACAGCCAATACAGCCACACTGATGACGTTGAACACAACGGATTTTTCTAACTCTGTGTCTATTAGCTCATCTAAGATTACGGCATCAATATCAGGGGTCTACAACTTACAGTTCAGCGCACAGTTTCAAAACACTGATAACCAAATCCAAGACATTAGTATCTGGTTGAAGCAAAACGGTACGGATATTCCGGGGTCAACTGGACTTGTATCTATCCCTGCCAGAAAGAGTGCATCAGCAGGCGAAGAAGCGCATGAAATTGTTGGGTGGAACTACTATGTTAGTTTGCAGGCGGGGCAGTACATAGAAATTTACTGGTCAACCACTAATGCCGCTGTAACTATTCAATACTACGGGGCTAGTACAAGCCCAACCAGACCAGCAACTCAATCTGTGGTAGCCACAATGTCGTTTGTGTCTGCGCTCTTCCCATGATAAACTCAATCAACCCCCCATCTACGAGGCAAAAATGAGCCTACAACTTGCTGCCCAACATTTATCCGATCACGGTCGCGGCCCTGACGATACGCTCGTCCACATGTCTCGTGATGAAGTCAAAAGCCTCAATGACTTGGCTATGGCACACGGGGGTCAACTAACTACTAATCCGCATACTGGGTTACCCGAAGCGGGCTTCTTGTCTTCGTTATTACCTATGATTGCCGGTGCCGCCTTGAACGTCGCACTTCCCGGTTCTGGAATGCTTGTACCTGCTCTAGTTGGCGGCGCAAGTATGTTGATGAACCCCAAAGCAGGATTGATGGGTGGTTTGATGGCTGGTCTTGGCGCGTATGGTGGCGCTAATTTGGGCGAGGCTTTGGCGCAACAGGGTATGGAAAAAGCTGCCGGACAGAAACTGTTAGAAGGTAAAGTCGCTGAAAATGTTACGCAGATGGGTAGTAATCTACCTTCTAGCGGCGTAATTCCTAGGTTAGCGCCGGGGGAAGTATTGCCTTACGGAACGGGAATGTCGGGCACTATGGCTAGTGGTGATATGCCAGCAGTTTTAAACGCTAATCAATATGGCGCGGGTATGTCCCCCACAGATTTAAAAGCTGGATTTGCTGCCCAAAGTATGGCGGACCGTTTTGGTACCGTGGGCCAAGGTATTGGTTCTCTTACACAACCCGGCGGTCTTAGTGGTTTAGGTAGCAAATTAGGCGGTTATTCAGGTATAGCCCAAACAGCACTTGCCGCCGCCGCACCACTTGCAACTCAACAAGCCGCTGCTCCTGCCGCAGCCGTAGGCGACAAAGACATGGGTCAGCGCTACACATACAGCGCAAACAAAGCTACGCCTTTACCCGCTCCAGATGTTCCTACTTACCAAGACATAAACACCAAACAAGGTAACTTTGGCGCGGAGCAAAGGTATTTTGCAAACCCAGAGTTCAAAGCTGTTACCAACGACGAAGCCAAGAACATTTACCACTTTGCAGGTGGCGGGCCAGTAGAGCAAATGTCTAATCAAGCCACTTTGGGTGAGAACACCATGTACCCAATGGCAAATATCGGCACATCTGCTTTTGCTACGCCTTACCAAGACCCACGCTCTACTAACATGATTGCTCCAACAATCGCCCCGTCTGGCGGCGGTACGGTAAACATGATGTCCGGCGAACCTAATATGCAGGGGACTCGTCTGGCTGAAGGAGGTATCTCAGGTGCGGGATATAACTTGGGTGGTTATTCTGATGGTGGTCGCTTACTTCGCGGGCCGGGCGATGGCGTATCTGATTCGATACCTGCTTCTATAGGTCACAAACAACCTGCTCGTCTTGCTGATGGTGAGTTCGTAGTTCCAGCCCGTATCGTGTCAGAGTTGGGCAACGGCTCAACTGAGGCTGGCGCACGTAAACTCTACGCCATGTTGGACAGGGTTCAATCGGTTCGTAGCAAAACTGTGGGTAAAGGCAAAGTGGCAAAGAACAGCCGTGCGGATAAGTATTTACCCGCATAAACATGCCTTTGTTCCATATCAAAGCAAATGAACTGCCCCTAGTGTGGGATGTTGTTGCTCCTTTGTTACAGAAGGCTATTGACTTAGACCCAACGTCTACGTCGACACAGCATGTAAATTACACCATCCGTACTGGGGTGATGAATTTACTGGTGTGGGAAGAAGAGAATGAAGGTATTACAGGCGCAGCCACTGTGAGTTTTACAGATCATCCAACTGAACGAATCGCGCAAGTTCATTTAATGGGTGGTGCGGGTATTGTTAAAAAACATGTGTTTGAGCAAGCCCAGAACTGGATGCGTGCTAACGGCGCTACAAAAGCGCAGTGTTGGTGTCAAGACAACCTCGTGCCTATGTACGAGAAAATGGGTTTAGGTAAAACCCATAACGTGATGAGGATAGACCTATGAGAATGAATTCTGCTAAAGCCTTGTTAGATATTCCAGACCTTCCAGAGGAAGCGTTTAAGCATATCGGCGACCGCAAAATCAGACCCCAAGGTGACTCTGGCGGCGGCGGTGCCGCGCAGCCAGCCAATACTACATCTACAACAACCCAGACTACTGAGTTACCAGAGTGGGCACGCGGCTACGCTAAGGAAGCATTAGCTAAAGGCCAAGCTCTTACCGACGTTAACCAGAACCCGTACCAAACTTACTCAAACCCGCGTATAGCCGGGTTTTCCCCAATGCAGCAGCAGTCTTTTCAAGGCGCTGCAAATATGCAGGTTGCTCCCCAAATAGGTCAGGGCACAGCCGCCGCTACTGGCGCGGGCTTAGGTGGTCTTGATGTTGCTGGGCAATCTAATGTAGGCGGTTTCCAGAACCAAGTTGGCGGGTACACGAACCCGTACATGAACCAGATTTTGGCTCCTCAACTAGCCGAAGCTAACCGTAACTATGATATTGGTGCTACTAAACAACAGAGCGCAGCGACGCAAGCCGGTGCGTTTGGCGGTTCCCGTGAAGCGATCATGGCTGCGGAAAACGAACGTAATCGTAATACGGGTCTGAACCAAATCTATGGTCAGGGCCTAAACACTGCGTATACCAACGCACAAAATCAATACAACCAGAACTTGCAGAATCAACTTGCAGGTTACGGGATGGCTAACCAAGCCGCAGGTCAGTTGGGTAATTTGGGTCAACAACAATACCAACAAGGTATGGGTATCAACACCCTGCAGAACCAGTACGGCGGGCAGCAACAAGCTCTGCAACAGCAAGGGCTTACACAAGCATACTCTGACTTCCAGAATCAACAGAACTACCCATACAAGCAGTTGGGCTTCATGTCCGACCTTATCCGTGGTTTGCCACTGGGTCAGCAATCAACTGCGTCTGTATATACACCACCACCTTCTACCGCCCAGTCTATTGGGTCGTTGGGTCTAGGCGCGTACGGTATTGGGCAGATGTTCAAAGCCGAGGGCGGCACCGTCAAGAGTATGGCGGGCGGAGGTTTAGGTGGCGCTGTCCCCGGTGGCAGTGTGATGAGCCGCGAATTTAAAGAAGATGCGGTTGGCAACATCCCCACTGACAGAGGTCTACAAGCCGCTGCTATGGGTGCGCAAGCCCGTGGTGACTTAGAGACACAACTAGCCGCGCAGAACGAGATGAGTGAAGATGCCGCGATTCGTCGTGGTGTTTCTGGACAAGTACCTGCACAATTTGCTGACAACATGACTCGTCATGCCAACGGCGGTATCGTTGCGTTTGCCCTTGGTGGTGGCACAAGTTACGAAGACTACCAGAAAAAGTTATCTGACTTTAATGTTAAGGATGCACCAACACCCGAGCAGACTATAGAAGGTATTGGCAAATTTCAGACTGGGTTAGAGAAGGCATATGGCCCTAGCCAATTAGACCCCTACGTCGAACAAATTAAAACCGACCGTGCTGCAAATAAAGAGAAAAGCATGGACGACGCCAAAGGGCGTATGGCGTTTGCCGCCGCTGAAGCACTCAGTTCGGGACCGAGCCTACGACATGTGCTTGGTAAAACAATCGGTGCTGCTGGCAGAGAAGGCACAGCCGCTATTAAAGAGTTTAAAGAAGCTGACAGACTCGATCGTCAGGCGGAGATCGCGTTGGTTGGTGCTAACCAAGCACGTAAGGACGGCATGACTGGTAAAGCTGCTGACCTCAACGCGGCTAACAACATGTTGTCTCAGAAGGCTGAAGAGATGCGGGCGGGCATTCTTGAGAAGGGCCTCACTTCTGCTGCTGGCATTAAATCTTCTGAGATTGCTGCTGCCTCTGCTAGAGATACTGCCAATAAGCCCGGTGAGACAGAACGCATGATGGCTAAGGCAGATGCTATTTATAGAGGCGAAGACTCTTTCAACGGTCAAAAAGGACCAGCCGCTGCCAAAGCCTATCAAGAAGCCGTGGCTGCGACAAACGCATCTAGGCTCGGTGTCAGATTTACTGGTCAAAACAAAGACTGGGAGCACCACAAGATGGTCATGGACTCTTTGTCTAAGGACAAGGGTGTTGGTCTGGCGCAGATGGAAGTCGCACAGTTGGAAGGTATGGAGAAACGTACCCCAGCACAAGACGCTCAACTAACCCAGAAGCGGGCGTTCTTACAGAACCGCTACAACACTGAGCTTGAAAGAGCCAAGAAGTATGCGGGCAGTGATGGCACTGCGGCACCAGCCGCTGGTGCGGCTACTGGTACACCGACCCTTGCGCAGTTTATTGCGGAAGCTAGGAAAGCTCCACAAAACAAAGACTATACTGACGATCAACTAGCAGCGTACTACCACCAGAATTACGGGAATAAGTAATGCCAGAAATCTTCGATCCGTTCGCTCAACGTAAAGAGCCAGCGATCTTTGATCCTTTCGCTCAACGGACCGAAGAAAAGCCTGAGAAGAAGGTCGAGGAAAAGCCCCCCGTAGTTAAAGCTTCAGAGCAAGAATACGGTGTAGGTTCAGCTATTGCGGATACGTTAAAGAAACTAACCGGCGCTACTGTAGGCGGTGTTGGTTCTTTACCCGAAGGCGCTGAGCAAGCCGCTAGGGGTACGATACGTAATGCACTAACGGGTGAAAATACGTTAGAGTCTTTCTTGGGTCTTATTGCCCCCGAAACTAAAGCTAAGTACGACCTAGACAAAATGCGGGTCCAAGAGAAAGTTACTGGGCGTAGTATTGCAGATCAGCAAAAAGAACGCGCTTTTATTGAGCAGGCAATAGGTGCTATACCTCACGTACCCGGTTTACGAAGTTTGTCTGATTACGCTTATGGCGTGCAGAAAAATATTGAAGATAGCATGTCTGAGGTCGGGAAGGGGCGCGTAGAAGGCTCGACCCCAAAAGGCAATATATTTAAGGGCGAGTTTAGTTTTGGTGATGACCCCACAATAAGTGGTTATCTTTTGCAAGCGGCTGGCGTATTGGGTTCTATGGGCCCTGTTCTTGCAGTGTCGATGCTCACCAAAGACCCGACTAAAGCTGTTAGTCGTGGCACTGCCGTTGGTGGTGGTATGGCTGCGGGCGAAGGAGCGCAAAACGCACGCGAAAAACTAGAGAAGCTGTCAACTGATGAGATGTATCAAGTCAGCCCGTTTTATAAGGGTCTAGTAGATAGTGGCGTTAAACCAGAACGCGCAAAAGAACTGACTGTCAGCAAAGCATCTGAGACGGGCGCTATCTTGCAAGGACTAGTTGGTGCGCTTGGTTCTAACATAACCAGTAAGTTGATGACCGGCGCGTTTGACCACTTGATCGCCAAGGTAGGCAAAGGCGCTTTAACTAGGGGTGCGGTTGGATTGGGCGCGGAGGGCTTGGAAGAAGGTATCCAAGAACTAGGTGAAGGCGTAGCCGCCAACATCGGTGTTAAACAAGTTTTGCCAAGTCAAGAACTGGGCGAAGATTCCGCCGCTAATTTGGCGTTAGGCTTTTTGGGCGGCGCAGGACCCGGCGGCGTTAAAGGCGCTCTTACACCCGCAGAGAAAAAACAAGAGCTACAAAAAGGTTCGGTGCTAGATACTCATGGGGAGATACAAAATGTTGGACAACCTATCAGTCCCGCAACTGGAGCAGGCGTTAGCGTGGATACACAGCCCCCTGCGGCAACCACCACCACAGGAGCTGGAGAGCCTGACACCAGCGGAGTGGTACGTGCTAACAGGGCTCCTGCGAGACCTGCTGGAAGAGAAGCTGCACCAGCAAGTTCACTAGAAGATTTCTCTCGTCAGTACAACGATTTACGCAGTGAGCTTTTAACGCTCATGAACAAACCTAATCCGACAGACGCAGATAGACGTCAGGTCGATTTGATATATAAAGACTTCAATGAAGTTGTTACTGCGAACGCCGACAAAATTGAAGCCGCTGGCGGAAGAACATCTAGTTTCTTAAATCCCGCATTCGACGGCAACAAAGTCATTGGTGAGATGGCTACGAACGACGTTGTGGGTAAAGCTAAAGCATCCCAAGGCAATATGTTTGGTAGTTTTGGTGGCGCTAATCGTGCCGCTCAGTCTGCTATGGCGTTGGCTGGAAGAGACCCCGCTCAAGCTCTACAACAACTGGAGAGTAGAAAACAACGCGCATTAGCGGAGTTTGAGAAGAACAAAGACGACCCAGTTTTTGGTATGACGTATGGCAGTCAACTGGGTATGACAAAAGGCGAAGCGGCTAGAAACCCAGAAACGGTAGCTAAACACATACTGGACCAAACGCTTGCTAATATTGAGCAGGCCGCTGAACAACTTAAACGTAGAGCTAGACCATCCCAAGGCGATATGTTTGGTGAAGGTAAGCAGGATGAAATACCCGCTACTAAAGCTGTTGAGTTAACCGAAGATGAAAAAGCCAAACTCCTAGAAGGTGAGCAGGGTGAGATGATTGGCGATGCCACTGACCCAGCGAATATCGCTCGGATGGAGCTCATCAAACAACAGCAAGACATTGAGAAACGCCGTAAGAACGTAGATTACGAAGTAACTCAAACAACGCCCCAAGAGCGGTTGAAGATTCTTACCCAACGTGAGGCGGACCTTAAACGTAAACATGAAGCCGCTTTAGCTGAGCACAAACGCTTAGCTGATCTAGGCGCTCGTCCCGTTGAAGAGAGATTTGCGCGACCCTCTGGCTCAGAAATAAACCAAGCCAAAGGATTGGCTGTAAGTTACAACAAAGAACTTAACGACACCCGTAAAGAAATAGCGAAGACTCAAAAGGAAGCAGAAACCTACACGGCTCCAGCGGAACTTAAAAAGCCCGCAGCCCCTACTACTGTTGAGTCTACGCAAGAACAACCAAAACTGTTTGAGGATGTCAAACAAGCGCGACCCGAACCGCTTACTGTTTCAAGTGAAAAGCAAGCCCAACGGGAAAAATACCTGTCAAAGAAAGAACAGGAAGATATATCTTATGCAAAAGAAAACAGACTTGCAAACGTTACCGAAAAAGATTTAGACGCCGCCGCTGCCATCAGAGATACTGCTTTGAAAAAGTTCAGAGCACTAGAAGCCTCTTTACAAGAAGCCGCAGCTAAAGACGCGCCTAAGAGCCAGATCGACAAGATCATGGCTGATATAGAAGTTGCCAAGCAAGAGTATCGAGTCGCGGCTATCGAGGTGGCTGACATATACGATGTGCTGGAGAGCAAGGGTTACAAGTTTAAAAGCGCAGATGTTTCACAAAAGATAGGTGAAGACGAAGAACTTGAAACCGATACCGAACACATCCCGCAAACTGAAGAAGGCGGAATTATTAGCGACTTCTTTGACAGCATTCAACCTCAGTCAAATGAAGAGGCGTCCGTAATACGTCACGGTAGTTCTAAAGGTACTGCCGCTGAAACATTACTGGAATACGATATTGCAGAGCCCGGACAGAAAAGTAGTGAAGGCGCACGCAAGATGTTGGATTATCTCGCCAGCCGTGTGGGTGGTGTAGAGAAGTTGAAGGGCCTCATCTCTGCGTTATACAACTCCACGCCCGCCCAACAGTCGCGCATGTTTGAGAAGCTCGACCTTCCAGACCTAACAACCATCCGGGGCATGGACCAATTCCGTGATGAGGTGCAACAGTTTGTTAACGACTTACACAGTTCTGGAGAAGGTGTAAATCTAATTTCGCGTAATACGCCATCGCCTTTCCACGGGCGGACTATCCCCTACACAGAGACTATTACAACAACGGGCATAGTAACGAAAACAAGTAAGTATGAGTCTGGTAAACCTCGCCGCCCCAATCAGGTGGAGATAGAAACTCAACATGTAATCGTAGATAAAAAATGGCGGCCCGCGCTTACCATACTGAAGCAAACACTTTCTGCTGGTAAAAAGAATTTATCCGATAGGCAGCGTGCTGCCATAAATTATCTTAGCAGTAAGAACCGAAGCACTCTTGGCGAAGCTCTTGCTGATTTAGCGTTTGATCTTGCGTATGGTGTTATAGACCCTAAACGCCACGGGGCTAACTCGACGTTCTTTGGCGAAGGTGGTGAGTACGCACGAGATTTCCGCGAGTGGATTGTTTTAAATCTGGACCAGAGTACGGTCGATATTCTTAATGCAATGGTGGCAGAGCACGCACGCAATCATGCAGAGCGGGTAAAGTTTAAAGAAGCTACCTCTAAGTTCCTTGAGGAAGATGACGCGTACTCTAAAAACCAAATTAATGCCTACGAAAAACGTACGGGACAGAAAGTAAAGAGAGCGCCTAAGAAGGTGCGTATTGGTGACATCAAGGAAGAGCAAGAAGAACGACTAGTAAATGTCAAAAATCTTCCTAGCATCAACATAGTGCACCCAGTCATTACACGTATGCTGGAGCAGGGTAAGGTACAAGAAGCGTTAGAAGTTATGGTTGACGCTAAGGGTAACCCTTACTATGCGTCCTTGGCTCAGCGTTTGCTAGATACTGGTATGACCGCTAAATCGCGTTTGATCGACGTGGATGTTATAGAGTCGTTAAACAACGACCCAGCTATTAAAGAATCTCTTGAACAACGCTTAGAAGTCTTGCGCGACATAGTGGTTACTATGTACCCCACAGCACAGCAAGCCACAATAATTGCAGGACTACGTTCGTCTAAATTACGTGAGTTGCATAGTGCAATAGAAACACTTCAGCATACGATTGATTCTGTAGGTGCGTCAGAGGCGCAGAAACAAGCACTAGAGAACGCAAACAATCTTCTAGTTGAAGAGTTCAATTGGAACGGTAAATACGATCCCGCCACTGATGAAATAGTGTTGCGTTCTGGTGGCGGTAGGCTAACTAACCATTTATTCCTGCACGAGACGTTACACGCTGCGGCTTCACATCTTATTGACAATGCAGACAAACTGACCGGCATACAACGCCAAGGTTATGACCGGTTAGTAGAGCTATACGAATATTCTAAGAATACTTTGCAAGGTGAAGAATTTGCAAACGAGTTCTACGATCTACACGAGTTTGTATCCTATGCACTAACAGACCCGATCTTCCAAGCGCACCTACGTACCTTGGGGTATAAGAATTGGGCCGTTTCGCTGTGGAACGAATTTACACAAGCTATCCGTAAGATGTTCAATGCTAAGCCCGGTCGTGAGAGCAACGTTATGGTTGAAACCATGCTTGCTACTGACGCTCTGCTTGCTGGAACAATGTCTTTGGAAGGCTTGAATACTGCGGGCGGCGCTAAGCCTATGGCTACCGGTACTCGGAAGGCACGCGTCAAAACATTTAAACCCGGTATGCCTAACCAGCCGGGAACTATTCGCCGCCTACTGACATCTAGCTCATGGTCTAAGCAAGCCATCAGAGAGTTCCAGAGTATGTCTGCTAGTGCTAGACCTGCAGCGTTGGGGTTATTAACTTTGCGCCAGCTTGATGATCTGGTCGCTGGGCGCATCCCACAACTTAGCAACTTCATTAAGGTAACTGAGAACTTCCTTGCCCGCAAGAACAACATCCTTAAAGAGTCCGGCGAAATCTCTAAGGCATGGGAAAAACTCCAAAGCAAAAGCCCTGAGATGTCTAGACAACTTGGCTTGGTCATGCACACGGCTACCATTACTGAGATTGACCCAGATAAAGCCACAGTACACCAGCGCAACGCTAACCAGCAGTTGATGATCGAATGGAACAAACTTGATGCGGGCGCTAAGAAGGTGTACCGCGACGTGCGGGACTTCTACGAGCGCCGGTATAGTGGGTACAAACAGTTGATGAATCGTAGGATTATTCAAATGCGCCAGATGGGTGTGTCTGAAAAAACTATCCTTGAGATTCGCAACGAGTTTGAGAAGGGCAAACTAAAAGGCCCCTACTTCCCACTGATGCGCTTCGGACGTTTTTGGTATGAGATTGGCCCTCGTGGTAACCGCGAATACTACATGTTCGAGTCCCAAGGTGCCCGCGATGCCCATCTCGAAGAGCGCATTGCTAAAGACCCACATCTGGCAGACACGATTGGGTCTAGCATTGGTAACGACTATAAGTCGCAGATGGACTTCCATGCGCAGCAATCTAACTTCCTCAAAGAAGCATTCAACGCTGTAGATGGTATTGATGTTACAGGTTTGAGTCCAAAAGATGCTGATGAAAAGAAACAAGCACTGAAAGATAGCTTCTATCAGTCGTTCTTGGCGTACCAACCTGACCGCAGTGTGCGCACAAGATTCATCCATCGCCAGAACAAGGCGGGCTACTCGGAAGATGCTCTCCGTAGTTTTGCCTCATCATCGTTCAATATGGCGTATCAACTTGCTCGTTTCGAGTTCTCTCCCGAGATGTTCTCGCAGTTGGAAGCGGCAAGACTACAGTTAAAAGATAGATTTGATCCTAAAGTTGGGTACGACCCAACAGTGGTTCGTGAGAATGATGAGCTAAACGATTACATCGGTGAGACAAAACGTCGCCTAGATTTGATCTTGAACCCAACAGACATAGGCACTATCCCATCTATGTTGTCCAACGTGGGCTTCATCTACTATCTATCTTCTGCCGCTTCTGCGATTACCAACGTGCTTGGTGGTGTGGTGATTGGCTTCCCAACTTTGGTTGGGCAGAAAGTCAAACTTAACCCCAACATGTCCTACACAGAAGCAACTGCTCGTACTCTCTATGAGACTAGTAAAGCGGCGGCACAAGTGATGGCGGGTGCCATTGCTCACGGTGCGCACGGTATCGACAACTTGACCGGTACGGGTGTAGCGGGCGGTATAGCATCGCCGCTCGATAGGTTTGCAGACTTGACCCCTGTAGAGCAAGCGGCTTACAACAAGTTTGTTGCTGAGGGCCTGATTGATATTACGGCTACGTATGACCAGTCTGGTCTGGCTTCTACACCAACAGAGAACTACTCTGGGTTCCGCCATAGAAGTATGCAAGTACTAACTTACTTGTTCCATAACGCTGAGCGGTTTAACCGTGAAGTGGTGGCTATGTCTGCCTTCCGGTCAGCGTATGCAGAAGCAACTAAGGCTGGCATATCACCAAGAGCCGCGTTCACCAAAGCTGTTACTAGCGCAAAAGATGTAACGAACCGGTCTATGTTTGACTACTCGTCAACTAATAAACCACGCTACTTCCAGCATCCCGTCGCCCGCATCGTCCTGCAGTTCAAACAGTTCCCGCAGCAGATGACTTTCTTTTTAGCGCACAACTTAGTGAACTCGCTCAAAGGCGAGTCGCCCGAAGTCAGACGCGAAGCGCGTGCGCGGTTTGTTGGCACGATGGGTATGGCGGGCATCATGAGTGGGGGAACTGGTCTCTGGGGCTTCTCCACTGTAGCGACTGTCGTTAACGCTGTGTTTAATATCGCGGGCGGTGATGATGATGAAATTCCGTTTGACTTCGAGTTAGCGTTTGTTGACTGGGCTACTAAGACCTTCGGCAAACAAGTTGGTACTGCGATCACTCGCGGTATCCCCAACGCTGTGACTGGGTTGGACATCGGTAGCCGTGTGAAGCTCGATGATATGTGGTGGCGCGATGGGCGTAAGAACCAAGATGAAGCGGAAGCTCTGCAATCGTTCTTAGTGGATAGCCTTGGCCCAACTATCGGCATAGGCGTAAACGCCTTCCGCGCAGTTGATTTATGGAATCAAGGTCACGGCGATCGTGCGATTGAAGCCATATCGCCTGCGTTCATTAAGAATGTGCTGATTGCCAAACGCATGGCAAAAGAAGGTGGCGCGACTAACTTAAGCGGTGACCTGCTTACTGAAAACGATACACCGTTTACTTTGTTGATGCAGTCTGCTGGCCTTCGTTCACAAGAGTTAGCGGAGCGCCAGTACTACAACATTACTGTTAAGGGCCAAGAACAAACAGTTCTGAAAGAACGCCAGAATCTATTGAACTATTACGCGCTGACGTTCATGTCAAATGAATACGACGCCAATAGATCATCCTTCGACAAGATGATGGAGTTCAACAAGAAGCACGGCAAGGTTGCTATTGATGCAGACACCATTATTAACTCTCTCTTCAACCGTTACGTGAAGAAAGCAGAAACAGATCATGGTCTGTACATTGATCAGCGTATGCGCTCTGCGCTAACTCAGCAACATAACTACTTGGCTGAGCAGTGAAAAAAAGCCCCGCTGTTTAAGGCGGGGCTAATCACTATCTAAGGAGAGAGAGCAACTGCTAGTTGCAGGCGAATTCTAACGCTTAATTCTCCAAACCCGTAATCCCCTTATTCCATCTTCTACTACTAGCTTAATAGATGTGGCGTAATTAAGACGCTTCAGCTTACGCTCTAAAAGCTCTCGTGCTTCTTTATCATTGAGACACGGCACAAAGAAGGAGCTACCTACGGTGAACTCCAGCCAGTTAAGTTTGTAGGTTATGCCTTCAATCCGCATCGCCAGCGGTAGGTGGTGCAATGCCCAGCAGGTCAGCGTCGAACTCTAGGGCTACTACGGGCGGTACGGTCATCTCCATGCCAATATCTAAGCGAGTGCGCACCTCAGCTATGAATGCGCCAGTCTTGTTCAAGCCTTCGAGCAAGTCCATAAACGTAACTTGGCGGCTTACGCAGAAGTCCTTTAGTGCTTGGCGCACGATGAATATCTTCTTGGTGTCAGGCTCATAGCGAATCATCAACGACCCCTTGGGGCTAACGATAGGTGAAGCGGCTATGCCGGAGCGGGATGTGCTGTGGCGGTTGCAGACTAGCGTATTCACGTTGTGCTTGAGTAAGAACTCACCCACCACGGTAGCGTAGTCCTCGAAGGTCAGGCGTGTTGCGTTCTGCATACCCGAGATTTCGTTGACTGACCAGTCGTAGACGCGTCTGACATCTATGTCGTGGAGCCCTAGCTTTTTAGCAACCAGAGCGCCAGTCAAGTTAGCCGCCGCCATACCCGACCAGTAGCGTTCACGAGTCTCAATCTTTACTGCGGCATCGAATTTAAGTTGCATACGTAACGCCATATCAACGACTTCTTCTAGGTTCTGCACCAAATATTGAGCATAGGGTAAACCCGCTAACCCGTGGTTGCTGTTGAGCCGACCGAAGATATGCTTAGCTGTGGCCTTGTCTAGATTATTGGTTGGGTCAATCCTGTACTGCAACAAGCGCATCAGTTCACCCTCAGACGTAGACTTCAATGACTCCAGTTTGTCAGTCATACTTGAGTTGGAAGTGCTGACCATCATGGTTGCCCAGAAGCCTTGGGACTCGCGCTCTTCGTTGGCAGACGCCTTCATACGACGCCGTGGTGTGCCTTGGGTAACGCTATAGGCTAGGTCGGAGAAGTCGTCACCACTCATCTTAGTAATCTCATCCACGCCGATTGGCAGGTTACACATCACAGCCATGCGGTGTAGCTTCACGTTCAAAGTATCCCGCCACTGGAGCATCAGGTAATCGGGATGCCCCCATACGCTGTTCATAACCTGCAGGATGGTGGACTTGCCCGTACCTGAGCGGTTGTTGACTAGGTTAATGATGCCGCCTTTGAGGTTCATGAACTTCAGTAGCGGTGCACCAAATGCCGTGAACACAGCGAAGGCATGTGGCTCAAAGCCAGACATGTTGTAGACATTGATGATGTCTTTCCAGTCCTCCAGCGTACCAGCGGGGCGTAGGGCGTGAGCCACTTCACGGGTAGCCTTAGACGGCGGGCTATACCGAATAAAGCTAGGGCCGATCTCTCGGTCGCCCAAAATAAACTTAGAGTCTTCGTCAACCCATCCAAATTGCAATCTCATCATTTCTGCCTCGTGTGATACCTGCAGTTCCTTTGCGCACTGCACGAGATACTCGAGAATCAAGTTCATCTGTAGCTGCATGGCAATAACGCCTTGGAACGAAA
>Ga0304729_1000476_pt1 | contig 29763 bp, 29 predicted proteins | sample C_131016_MF_Meta_FD_190475 | JGI IMG/M metagenome (GOLD analysis project Ga0304729, IMG submission 190475) | Freshwater microbial communities from Lake Croche, Canada to study carbon cycling - C_131016_MF_MetaG (v2) (version 2) | ecosystem: Environmental > Aquatic > Freshwater > Lake | place... | reverse complement strand
GGTGCCATTGTTGGCACTACCAACCACCGCCACATTACCAGCCGTGATGTTGCCTGTAAGGTCACCAGCAACGCTGATCGAAGTGATGCTGCCACCGGTGACTCCCGTTCCTGCAGTGATTGATCCCGAAAGATTACCTGGGGTGAGCTTGCCATCGGCAAGAACAATGATGGAGCCAGTGCTGGCAGTTGCTGTGATCGTTCCGGAGAGATTACCTGTGACCGAAGTCGTGCCAGTGATACTACCGACAATTACTGAGCCAGCGTCGCCGTTAGCGGAGACTGTCAAGGAAGCGAGTGCACCCAGATTATCGGTGATGTTACCGGTGATGGTGATGCCGTTGCCGACAGTCACTGCACCAATTCCTGCACCCTTGGCGCCTGTATCAGCGGTGATCGTGTTAGAGAGGGCTCCAGCAATTCCGATGGTTCCAATGCTACCGAAGGAGGTGATGGTTCCATTGACATCACCATTCGTCTTGGTGGTGGCATCAGCAAAAGTAGAGATTCCGGCGATGTTGCCAGAGGTGGTGGTGATCACGCCGGTGAAATTACCAGTGATCGAGGTTAAGCCGGTGATGCTACCGACTCCAATCAGACCTGAATCTCCACCTGCGGAGACTGTCAGCGAAGCGAGTGCTCCACCAGCATTGATTGTGCCACCAGTGATACCTTTGCCAACGAGCACAGCAGCGATCGAGTCAGCATTGTCGCTGGACTGTGAGGTGATCGAGCCGCCCGTGATCTGATTCGTCACGGTGACAGCACCGATGGTGCCATTGCTCAAACCGCCAGCGACCGCTGCGTTACCTGCCGTGATGTTGCCGGAGAGGCTACCAGTAACGGTAATCGTGCCGATGCTGCCAGCAGCTACCACTCCAGTTGCAGCCACCGCCTGGTCGCCTGCAAACACTGTTCCAGCCAAGGTACCCGTGGTCGTGATGTTGCCGACAGATCCTGCTGCCAAGATGTTAGAGCCACCGTCAAAGGCAATTTGAGTGCTTTGTCCAGCAGCGATGTTGACTGTACCGATCGCACCAACAGTTGACGTGAAGGTGCCTCCAATAACAGCTGTACCACTGTTGAAGTTCGTCGCTTGAATGTTGATGTTGCCAATGGTATCGCCCTGGAACGTAGAATTGTTGATTGCAACCGAGCCAGATCCCGAAGCGGTGACCGTAATGGTTCCGAGGTTTCCGGTGCTGTTGCCATCAGTGTCAGCTGTGAATGAAGTAGCGTTCACGACACCGTTACCCACGGACGTGACGCTGATATTTCCGATATTGCCGGTTGCTTGGAATGTGCTGCTATCGATACCGGTTTGGCCAGCAGCAGCATTAGTTACCGTTACCTTTCCGATATCACCGGCTGTTGCGATGAAATGGGCATTAGTCAAGACATTGCCGCCCTTCAGGTTGGAGACACCAAACGTCAAATCACCCAAGTTGGCAGCTGTGAAGGTAGCGTTATTGATTCCGCTACCAGCGATACCGGTTGGCGTGACCGAAATGACCTGGATTGTCCCGCCAGTTGCTTCAAAAGTTGCCCCATTGGAGATCGCAGTTCCTGTTGAAGTAGTTGCATTGATCGCAGCAATGTTACCGGTGACAGTCAGGAATGATCCATTGCTAATACCATCACCATTGACGGAGGAGCCGCTGATCGTGCCAATGCCGGTCTGTGCCGTAGCAAACACACTATCAAGTCCATTTCCTGCTCCTTGGCTGGAACCAGTGATGTTCCCGATGCTACCGGTGACTGCAGTGATGGAGGTTGGATCAATTCCCTTACCACTCACTGAGGTACCAGAAACATTTCCGATGTTTCCACTGGTTGCCGTAAAGACGGTATCGCCCTTGGCAATACCTGCGATACCGACACCTGCATTGGCAGAACCTTGGATGTTACCAATTCCGGTCGCTCCGGTGATTATGACATTGCTAAGACCGTCGTCAGCAACACCTGTTCCCACACTCGAACCAGTGACATTTCCGACGTTGCCTGAGAGTGCGTTGAATGTTGTACCTGCGATACCGCTACCGGACTTGGTTGCCGTACCGATGATGGTGCCGATGCTCGTTGCCGAGGTGAAGGTTGAGCCAGCAATACCACCTTGTTGACCGATTGCCGTAATATTACCGATCGAGCCAGTCGTGCTGATGAAGGTGGAGTTATTGATAGCAATGCCACTCGAGGAGGTCACCGTAATGTTGCCGATCGTGGACTCGATGAGGGTGAACCCATCAAGGCCATTGCCCGCTCCGTAATTGACCACATTGAAGTTCTGAATGGTACCAACCGTCGTGATGGTGGCCGCGCCAATGACGGGGCCTCCGACCGAGTTGGCAGAAAGCGTTCCGATATCGCCCGCTGAATAGATATTCGCGTTGTTTCCAATCGCACCATTAGTGAGGCTAGTCACGCTGATCGAGGTGATGCCTTTGTTGCCAGCCGCGATGATCGCACCATTGAGCTGTCCGTCGTTGATGATGACAGTGCCGATGGATGTATGGGACTCTACGACAGCGCCGTTTTCAATGCTGCCGTGTGTCACCGTAACGCTATCGATTCCAGCCGACGTGGAAAGGATATGGGCGCCGGCGGCCAGATCTCCATTGAGAACCGTGATCGCTCCGATGGATCCAGCAGCGATGCTCGCCGAGAGATTGCCGTGGTCGATGGTCACCGCGCCAAGCTTGCCAGCAACATCGATGGTCGTGTTGGCAAGGCCTGTCTGGTCAAACAGGTGCAGTCCAGCAAAGTCTCCAGTCGTACTGAACGTATCATTGCTGATTCCATTTCCGGGATTACCGGCGCCAGAGGTCGCCGTCAGGAGACCAATGGATGCTGCGTCAAATGTGCTGCCCGAGATCGAACTGCCATTGCCGAGTACAATGTTACTTATGGAGCCCACGGCCTGGAAGGTTGCATCCGAGATGTCGGCGCCATTGAAGAGGAGGATGGGCGATCCGGTGTGGAGGCCGCTGATATTACCACCGGCGAGGATCGTGCCACCAAAAGCACCTTGGTTAAATCCAATGTGAAGGTCGCCGACCGTCTCAATGGTTCCATTGATGCCTGCGGCGTTCTGCACTGTGAGGCTTCCAGCGGCGTGGATGCCGAAGCCGTTGCCAAATCCGCCTACGACGATGTTACCCAGGGTGCTATTTGCCGCAGTCAGGTCGATCTGGTTATTGATCTGGCTATGCCCACCCGTGATGCTGCCGATGCTGTTGGCAACGGTGATAATACCGTCAAAGCTGTTGTTGTTAAACCCAAAGCCGTTGATATTGATGTTTTTGACGGAGGCAGCCTCAATGTTGTGGAGGTCGATGTTGCCGATGTTGACATCAGCAACATATCCCGGATCGGCGTAGGCATTGTTTTTAGCGAGGGTCTGGTCAACCTTGTGAACCAACCCTGTGCTCAAGTTGATGTTGCCAGCGGTAACGCCCGTGAGGTTGATGTCTTGGACGTCGGCGGCGACGAGATTAATGCTGCCGATTGAGGTAACTCCTGCGGCAACAGTGATCTGCCCGATCTCGGTATAACCTGGGGTCAGCTGATACTCGGAGGTCTGTGTGCGAAGGGCGATGTTGTGACTCCCCGTGCCGAAGTCGATAGCGCCATTTGCATTGAGTGAAGCGCCCGGGTCGTTGATTGTCGTGGTAACGACAGGCTTCGTGAAGCTGCCTACAGGAGTTACCTGGACGGCCAAGCTTGCACCCGCAGTGTTGATCTGGATTTCGGAAATATCGGCATTGTTCGTTGCGCCGCCAAGATCGATATTGAAGGTAGCGCCCTTAGCACCGGCAATGGAAACCTGCACTTTGTCTCCAGCTGCGTCGAAGAACGTAACGCTCTTTTTATTTAAGCCAGTACCGATACCGGAAAGCAGGATGCGACTCTCAAGACTCTCGAACTCGGAGCTCACCTCAACCATGGCAGGCGAAGAGATGATTGTGTTCTTGAAGGTCTTGGAAGCCCTGGATGCACGTGCACGAAGTGCGTTGGCGATTTGGTTTCCGAAGTACTGCGTTGCTTTGTTTTTCATTACGTTTGGGTGTTTTTGTTTTTTAAGCGTGAATCTGTTTTTGCTTTACGACTTGATTTTAAGGGGTTCTACAGGGCGTTCTGTTTGTCTTTGGTTCACTTTTTGTATCCTTTGTAAATTACTTTTGTATCTCAGAGAATTGACATTTGTATCACGGACGTTGTGTGAGTCAAGAAAAACTTTTGGGAAATTTAAAAAAATATCGGCGTCCGATAGTATCGCGCTCCAATCACGATGCTTCTTGTCCCCATCCCCTTCCAGTCCTCTGTGGGGCCGTCGCTCGTGAGGCGATAGTACCGCGATACTTTAGTATTGACCCCCCGGTTCTAACGCCCAGAATCACCGTATGAACGCTTCTGTCTCCCATCCCAATACAGCCACTGCATCCGCTGGCACTCCAGGCGCGGTATTGGCCCGTCTCTTTATGCAACCGCTTGGCCTGACTCCTTACCGGGTGGCAAAAGATCTCGGGGTCGCCCAGATCGCGATCAGTGAAATCCTCCGCGGTAGTCGCTCTCTCAGTCCCGTAATGGCTCTGCGCCTGGGCACCTACTTCGGGGTGGATCCCCATTTCTGGCTCTCTCTCCAGTCGCTTCACGATCTGAAGTGTGTGGCTGGATCAGGCAAACACACCCGAACCGGGCGCTGCTCCGCACTGGATGGCAGGTCGTTCCTGGTGCGCGAGGTGCTGGAATCCTCTTCAGGATCTAGGAGTTGGAAGGTGCTTCTCTCCACGGAGCAGAATCAGGATCAGCCGTCCGAGGGGAATGCCATGGATGGCAGATCGCCAAGGACAAAGAAGTAAGGGTCAACAAGGGTAAGAATACAGGCTTGAGCGAGAGTCGCGTGAAAACGCAACTCAGCGTAGGAAATCTGGAAGTAGTTCTCTAGCTTGGGATTTGATTCCCGCTGGATACCCTGACGCCGTCGTTCCCAAGGTGCCGCAGGTCCCGAGGATCATAGGTCGTTCCCAGATCATACGGACCGAAGTTCTGAGGAGGGCTGCACCTGCAGGAATTCCAGTTCCTTACCATGCTGACGGTCAACCTCCAGCAGGATCTCGGAACAGAGACGAAGTCCGCAGTTCTTGACGAAGACGATGCGCCTTATGACGGGATTCCTTAGCTATGCTAGCAGTCCCTCCAGATGGCAAAGCACTCCCTCCTCCACACTCCGAAGAGACACCTGAGGAGTCCTCCCGTGATCCAGTGATATGACGTGACCTCGGTGATTTGAGCTAGGTGGTGTGTTAGTCTTTGGGGCAACCAAGCCCAAAGAGAATGAAAGGAAAGAGATACAGCACAGAGGAGAAGATCCGGATATTGAGGCAGGCGGACGCCGGCCAAAGCATCGGGGATGTATGCCGAGAGCACAACCTCTCGCAGGTGAGCTTCCACCGATGGAAGAAGCAGTTCGGCCAGATGGAAGTCAACGAGGCCAAGAGGCTGAAGGAGCTGGAACGGGAGAATACGGAGCTCAAGAAGATGCTGGCCGACAGCCTTCTGGAAAACCGGGTTTTGAAATTCGTATGCAAAAAAAGCTCTGAGCCCGGCCAATCGCCGGGCATACGCTCTTGAAGCTGTGGAGGAGGGACTGGGATCTGGCAGGAAGGTATGCCGGATCCTGGAAGTGCCTCGATCGAGCTACTGGAATCGACCCAAGGAGAAGACGCCATGGGAGCAGGATCTCCTTGAGCGAGTCATTGAACTTAGCGACAAGTACCCCCGCTACGGCTATCGCCGCATCACCGCACTGCTTCGGCAGGAGGGATGGCATGTGGGCAAGAGGCGCATCCAGAGCCTGCGGAGATCGCTCGGCCTCCGAGTTCCTCCGGACCAAGAGGAAGGTCATCCGCCGAGGTCACTCGACGGGACTGCCCGTGAAGGTGGAGTACAAGGGCCATGTATGGACTTGGGACTTCATCTGCGATGGAACTACCAGGGGAGGAGCCCTACGGATACTCACAATCCTTGATGAGTACACCCGAGAGTGCCATGTGCTTCGAGCAGATCGAGCCCTCAAGAGTGGTGATGTTCTGGAGTGGATGAGCAGGGTGATCCAAGAACATGGAGCACCAGCGTATCTGCGAAGCGACAACGGCAGCGAGTTCATCGCCAAAGCCGTCCAATCGTGGCTCGCCGAGAAACGGATCCAGACGATCTACATTGATCCTGGTAGTCCGTGGCAGAACGGCTATGCGGAGAGCTTCCATGGGCGCCTCCGCGACGAATGCCTCAACCGGGAACAGTTCTGGACACTCCCCGAAGCCCGCGTGGTCATCGAGGACTACCGCAGGGAATACAACACCTTCAGGCCTCATAGCAAACTGGGCTATCTCAGCCCGAAACGCTTCGCGCCAGGAGGAGCGCACCATCTCCGTCTCCGGTCGGCCTACGGCCTCCCTACGCCGGAGATGGACAACCCAACAACAACCCACTAGAAACCAAAACAATCCCCAAAGACTAGCTCTCTACTGGCTCGAAAAGCCGAGTCCCGTCACTCCGTGTGCTTTAAGCCACTTGTAGAGGATTCCGCTGATCAGATAGCCGCTAATCACGAAGAAGATATCCACCCCGATAAATCCCCCGGGTATCACACCCATGGAAAGGCATGGTAGATCACCACCCCAAGCACAGCCACTGCCCGAAGGCCATCTATGTCAGATCGGTATTTAAGCGATGTCATGGATCAAGAGAATAAATGCGGACTACAGAGTCATCTTCATAACCTCCTCATCAACTGGCGTACAGGGGACTCAAAAAAACGATAGGATAACTCCGCAACGATCAGGACGATCGCGAAGACAATGATCATGTTGGTAATACCCCAGGTGCTGCGGGAAAGGCTTAAGCTTCCATCAAACCAAGCCACCCGGGGGATAAACCAGACATACATTATGGGCGAATGCCAAAGATAGATGGAGTAGGAACGTTCTCCCAGCCACTGCAACGGTGCCTTATTCAGAACACGGCAAAAGATTCCACTATTGAAAGCGGAGAAGTAGACAATGAAGGGAAAGCAGCAGAGGACGAGAATGCGGGGCAGCCATCCGTATAATGCCAGAACAATTACGACGAGTGTCGCTAGACATGCGGGTCCCGCTACCGCAGAGCCTTGATCCCGATACCGGCGGTAGATCGAACAGAGCGCAAATCCTAGCGGGAAGCAGAACAGCCCCCTGCCAAACTGTGCCCAGTTCCATCCGAAAAAATCATGCCTGAAATTGGCGTAGCAGAGCAGCGCGCCCACCGCAGAGAAACACAGAATATCATAAGGGATCCGCCCCCCACTCTTCCTCATCCTTAAAACCAGAAGAGGCATAAGGACAAGATAGGCAAAAAACTCCACGCTGATCGACCAACTCGGGGCGTTGTATCTCCAGTCCCATCGATCTTGGCCCGAAAAACCAACAAGCAGTGTGAGATTGCCAAGCAACTTGGCAAAGAGGACTCCATGATCATACCTCAACCCAAAGATCCGAAGAGTCCTAATCGTCGGAGGGAGGAAGGGAATCATGGTCAAATAATAGAGAGGAAGGATCCTAGCGCATCTGGCCTTAAGGTACTTACCCCAATTGATAGATACCATCGGAGAACTGAAATAAACCCAGTTAAGGATAAACCCGCTGAGAATAAAAAAGAGATCAACAGCAAAATCCGACCAGTAAAAAGGCCAGAGAAGGCGTTGGTTGAAACCTAGGGTAATCTGCTGCTCGGATCCAAGATGGGTTATAAAAACGCAGATCGCGGCAATGCCCCTAAGCCCTGTGTGAGGGGTTATCAGCGTACGTTTTCGTTCGGATACTTCCATGACCACAGACTATAGTTTCGTCACGTAACCCAACCCAATTAAAAAGTTGGAGTCTCAGAGCGGCAGGGAGCTTGCTGTAATATCACCTCCGACTCCATGCCCCAAATGATACATTCTTTGGACACCTGCGTGCCCTCGCCGCACTGGTGTGCGGCCAATCATCTCCAGCATTCGTTCAGGCCATCACTCTTCGGAACAACCGCATCCGAGCCACCCGGCAGACTGATTATAGCCCCCGCGGTTTTCCTAATGAACGGCAGTTGTGCGATTGCTCTTTTTTTACTCCTCTCAGATTTCGAGCTCTCCGAAAGGATTCTTGCCTTCTCAAAGATCGCATCCTTGCTTGACGCCATCCTCAAAAGATGGCCTCGTCTCGCGGGGTCTGTACTGACAGTCAATTTGCTTTCCGGAACTCTGATGGGACGGGGATTGTATATGAACACCATCGTTGCTGATCAGAACGGGGCAGGTGGCTAAAGGGACTATTAAACTGGATGCCTGCAGGATTCCACGACCTCTTGGTTGCCGCCAAGGAGATTGTCTTAACACCCTTTCTGTTCGGCGACTGTACTTACACCGTACCTCTCTGGAGCATACACTTCGAGCCTCTCATTCAGGATTTTTTTAGGGCCACTACCAGACCTCCGTGTGCCCTGATCAGATGGCATTCGTGGATACCGCCGATCATCAACACCACGATTTTCCAGAAAGACAACGCCTTCTCCGCGATGTCCTCAATCACGATCCATCCGCCTTGTCGGACTTTTTCAAGTCCTACAAGGAGGGTGGCAAGATTGGCATTCGGAGCATGGAGACCGTCGTCGATCAGCAGATCGAGTTGGCCGGGGATTAAAGATCCCAATCTCCTGATCGTAGTGATGTCGGTCTGATCGACAAAATGGGTGTTAATCCTCTCTTCCTGAAACAGGATCCGCTTGTCGATGTCTGCCCCATGGATCATTGCTGCAGGGAGATACTTCCTAAAAGCCCTCAGTGAGTTGCCGGGCGTCCAGATTCCTCCCATGTTCGACACGACATCCGTATTGGTGGTGCCCAGACCGATTTCCAGCATCAGGGAAACCGACCCAAGATCCTTGAGAACAGCCCCGTAAACAAAGTGGTAATTGTGGCTGAGTGATTTATCACAACCGTAGGCATCAAACACCGCCTTGAGTGCGACCGCTTCATCGCACGAGCCAAACTTCTCACAGAAATTCTCGGCAGTGATGACACAGGGATCAGCCTTGCCGAGCTTTTCCGAAAGATCGAGCAGCAGGGGAAAGACCTGCCTTGCCGAAAGAAGTGACAGGTTTTCAATGGCAGATTCCAGCCCTTCGTAGTAACCGGCGGTATTAGGTGCAAAGAGGGCCAGTTTGGTAATTCTCCTTATACTTCCGGCATGAAACGTCCGACTGAAGCCGCTCTTTGCGCTCCTCATGAAGCTGTGCCAACCATGGTTGATCGAGATCAGCAGGGGGATTTTTTTTAGGATATTTTTCATGATTCCATATTGCCCCGGGGATTGCGCGCCACGTGGCTGACACTAGGTTGATAACAGACGAGCAGCCAGATCGGAAGCCTCGCTGACGATTTCATCGGGAAATGCCCCTGCATAGGTTCCAAGTGTCCCCGATGCACCGGTGATGATCGGGACCGCCGTGATCCTGCGGATTTCCGAAATACCCTCCAGATCGTCATACACTGCCGTTTCCAGGGTGTATCCCAAGGCGTCCTGAACGCGTTCATGGGAACGCAGAAGACACTCACGGTAGAAATCGACGTTGCTACGGTAGCATCGCGTATCGACACATCCTGAGGGCACAGCCGCGATAGCCTCCCATGGCACGCGGCATTTTCTCAGGAAACTAAGGCCTCGGGCCAGAGAAGCAGAGCTATAGGCAACCTTGAGCAAGTGCCTTGTCGGGAAAACAGAGGTTGCAGAACCGGATCCAGTCACAAAAAAATCGCCATTACCTTCACCTGTAAAAACGACTGGCGCATCCGGCATGAAAAGTTTCCCTGTGATCTTGAGAAAATCACGCGACGAGCAAATGACTTCGCTCTTTTCCAGAACCTGCCGGATCATATCCCCCTCCCCGAAGCCCTTGCCCTGAATGGACGTTCTGGAAGAAGACTCAACCTGCACGAACTCCAGTTCCTTTCCATACTCCCGAGCCACCTCAACAAGCACCTCTTTACGGATCTGTACACGGCAATTTTTTGCAAAGACAATGCGCCCAATACCGGGATCCTTAAGCCAAGCAAGCAACCCCTCCATATGACAACGAATCCGCTCTTCCACATTACGCAATGCGACTTGCGGAGTCTTTCCCGGGTCAAATGACGCAGTGATGAGCAAGGGTGAGGCAGACATCGGATTTATGGGGTAGCTCGTTCAATCACAACCGCTTCCAACAGAAGCCTGCTCTGCGAGTGATTGGGGTAGAGGCTTCGCCACCTCAGCTCAGGATCAGGCAGGTCCCTCTGCGCGGTGAGCACCACTACCTGAGTGCCATTGGAGGGCCAGCGGTCAGTATGTTCCTCAAATTGCAGCCCATCATCTCCGAGAATGAAGCGCACCAGTCCCGACTCGATCCTTGCCCTCACGCGCAAACGATCCCCACACTTCAGCGGTGGCAGGGGAAGTCTGGCCTGATTCCACCATTTGTTCGAAGTCATCGTCAGACGGGCTTTTTGTCCGATCAGTTGGAGTTTCTCGTGACCCTCATAATTTATCCCACTGAGATCAAGCGGCATGAATGCGCCGTGTTTTTCCAAGCCCTGTCGCTCGAGGATCGCTACCTCAAGCATTCGTGAAGGATCGCTTGCTGCATGAAGCGTAATTCTCTTTGAAGGAACAAAAGGCAGCCGACTTGCTTCAACCTGTTTCAGTGCTTCATCTACTGCAGCCGATTTCTGATCAAAGATCACAATCCTCTCAACACCCGAGGAGGCGATGGCCATTGAATCCCTATCAGTGATTATCGGGAACGGAACGAGGCTCTCTTTCTCACCAGTGAGCTTTCCGAAGGTATGTAGCCAGAACGATCCGATCATCCTGCGGTCGGAAAAACCCTCCTTCGCCAAGTCATCATCATACCAGAAGCGTGTGACTTTGGTATCCGACCAAGCCGACGGAATTTCCCGCCTCAAAGCTGCTGCAAGTTCCAGAACCGGAATATCCTTCGACTGATAATACCCCAATATCTGCCTAAACATCCCGGTCGAAGCCGTCATCCAGACGGCTGCACAGATGGCAGCTATGCCTAGCATCACCAGGAACCGCTTCGAGAGATTTTTCCATGCTGCCAGAAGTAGAAACAGCACACCGACAAGCCCGCCATAAACGAGAGGACTCCGCTCAAGAATATGGCTCGAAAAGATAGAGGGCCCTACGGCAGCCAACGCCAGGGAACCACTCACAAGGCATCTGACCCTGACAGGTGATTGGGCACTCACGATCTCGCCGCAGAGTATAGTGGATGTCAAAATCACTACCGGGAGGAGGAAGGAATAGTAAAAAGGCATCGAGAGCACATAGGCACTCCCGAAGAGATCCCCTCCCCAGAAGAACCCAATACTCAGCAGAAGTGACAGCGTGCCCCCGCGGACTAGAGGTGATCCTCGCCAGACCGCTAGCACCAGTGGCAGCACGAGCGCCAACGGAGCAAACCATGCGGGGGTCTCGTGCAAGGCGAGAGCCGTCGGCTTCTTCCACTGCGCGGCCTGCCCGTGGCCCAAATCCTGCATTACATCAATCGTCGGATCGAACAGCGAAGGCATCCCCCAGACAGCCCAGTACCAAATCCAAGCAATCCCAAATGTGATGCAGAATCCCATCATCACCCAGCCACCCGACCCGGATCGTTTCCACCCTTCATGCCAACGCGATCCTGCTAGTAGCGGAATCATCAATATCAGGGCAAATGCCGCATAGAGATGAGCCGAGGCGGCGAGAGCAAAGAGACATCCCGCCACGAGCAATCCATACCGCCCTCCCCACCCCACGATCACCAGACAGCTTCCCAGAATGAGGAACGGAATCGCAGTAGAATCCACATAGGTGGTGCATATGAGCCGCAGCACCGCCGGATTGAAACTCCAAAGCATCGAGGCAAGGAGTCCAGTCAGCACCCCATACCGTTTTCTAAAACAGAGAAATAGTGACCCTGAAACCACTGCGGCTAGTACCCATCGCAGGACCCAGATGCCGGTAATGTCACCGAAGAGTTGGCCGCTCAATGCATCAGGTAGGATCCCGCCGAACCGCGTGGCGTAGTAGGGGAATCCATAGCGCAACACCAACTCCGAAAACTGACGCGCATAGGAAAGGTAAAAGACCGAGTCGGTGAAGTTACCAAGAGCAACCCTTGGAAGCCCAACTCCAAAGCTGACTGCAACCGGCATGATTGAGGCAAGCAAAAGACCCCATGCCGCAGAGAGACCTCTGTGGCTGGAGATCGATCGCATGGTCTTGGACAAACCCATCTCGTTCTTTTTATCCTTCAAAGAAGCATCCTGTATCTTCGAAAATACTTTAAAAAGCCCTAATTACCTTTTCACTTTTTGCCATCACTTTTAGCCTATAAATGTGCGCTTCTCGATCGTCACTCCTTCATACAATCAGGCTCCCTATCTCCGAGGCACGATCGAGTGTGTCCTGAACCAGCAAGCTGATCTAGAGTACATCGTGATGGACGGGGGTTCCACGGATGGCAGCAGGGAAATCATCGAGTCGTATCAGGGGAGGTTGGCCCACTGGCAGAGCGAGAGAGATGGCGGTCAGTATGATGCCATCAATAGAGGGTTTGTCCGCTCCAGCGGGGAAATCATGGGATGGCTCAACTCCTCCGATCTCTATCTCCCTTGGACTCTCTCCACGGTGGAGCTGATTTTCAAATCCTTCCCCGAGGTCGAGTGGATCACCTCCACCATGAAGACCTGCATCCGCGGGGATGGTACCTTCGAGGATCTCTATCAGACGCCAGGCTTTTCAGCATCACGCTTCTACCGGGGACTGCATGGCGGCCCCGGGAACAGTGACTACCTCCAGCAGGAGAGCTGCTTCTGGAGACGCAGCCTCTGGGAGAAGATCGGGGGCGCCATTGATCTCAAGCATGCGTCCGCAGGTGACTACTGGCTCTGGAGCAGGTTTTTCCGAGAGGCTAATGTCGCGGCCGTGGATGCTCCACTGGCGGCCTTTCGCTTCCACGATGAGGCCAAGAGTGTAGCCGCACGCTATGAGGAAGAGGTGGCGGCTATCACCCGCGAGATGCAGATTGAACCTACTACCAACTATCCTGATGGCTCCATGAGCGTAATTCGATGGAGCGATTCGGATGGATCAGGTCATCGCACCACGCGCTGGAAACTTGAACGACGTGATGCCAATGCTTTCCTGAATGCCCGCTTCGTCGTCGAGGGCCTGATCAAGAAAGCTCGCTGGCCAGCGACTAAGGTGTGCCATCTAGCCAGGTCGATCGCAGGACTCTAAGAACCCTCCCATGAGCGACCAACAACTCCCAATTTCCGCAGTCCTTCCGATTTACAACTGCCGGGAGCGTCTTGAACGTCATCTTAGAAGCGTCGTTACTTGGGCTTCTAAGGTGAGGGAGATCATTGTTGTCGACAGTGGGTCGACGGACGGAACTCTGGAGATGGCGCAGGAAATTCTGACTCCCTTCGGTGCGAACTTCATTCACAATCCACCCGGCCTTTACCAGAGTTGGAATGCCGGCATCACTGCGGCAACCTCCCCTTGGTGCTACATCTCTACGGTTGAGGATCCTATCTCTCTTGAGGGACTCTCCCATTTACTAGATATAGCCTCCCTTCATGATTCCGATGTCGTGATTTCTCCACCTGAAATGATGAATCATGATGGCACGGCTCCCGTTGAGGAAAAAATGCCCTCGAATCGTTTGGCAGATGCCTTTACTAACTGCGATCATAAAGAAAGAGTACTGAATCGTTTTGAATCAATGGTTTTTTGCATTGGTTTTTTACCCAGCACCCTATTGGGAAGCAGCGCCAGTAATCTCTACAAGTCCTCCTTTATGAAAGGGTACCCTTTCCCCTCGGGATTTGGTTCAGCAGGTGATTCCGCCTGGGCGGCGCATGTAGCAGGTTTTGCTAAGATCGCATTTACTCCACAGAAAGTTGCCAGATTCTACAAGCAAACTGTCTTTAAGCCAATGTCCCGAGCGGAACAGCTGAAAAGGCAGATCGCATTCTTTGATCACGCTGCCAAGGGCTTGGAATCCTCCGAACTTGATCCAACTGAGCAAGGGATTATCAGCGGCTGGCTATCCAATCAGCGATTCCACTCATTGGAGCTCTGGCAACTCCTTGTAAATCACGAGCGCTATCAAAGAGATCTTGAATCCAATCAATGCGGTGGTTTGGCATCACACCTCTACAAGACTGCTTCAAGATTTCTTGATAAATTGCTGAATTCTAGAAATTAAGGTGACTTGACCCCATAAACGGGACAGTTGAAAAATGAAGTTAGGATGGTACCGTCCGTGGAGTTGCTGTCGATAGCGATGATCTGACCGACCTTGGGAAACCAATCCTTGCAAGCATCAAGATGGCGCTCCAGTTGTGCCCGACAATTCAGCGTGGGGATAATGACGGAGATTAGAAGGGGTGTCATGGCTTGTGGCAGATACCTAAGGCTTGTCCCATGCGCACCCATTTGCTTCTACTAATGATTTCGTAATCAGCGACTTTAGTCGCCTGTTCAATGGTTAGCCCGCTGTCACTCTTGTAACAGAGCATCGAGGAATATTCGTCGATCCTGGCTTTGATGACTTCGGCATGTCTCTGCGCAAATTCAGTTTCTTCCAAAAGCGTTTTGTAACGGTGTATCAGTTCCACGAGTTGGCTCGTCATCGATCGTCCACTCCATATTCCTCGATTATGACGGCGATAGTCCGACATGTTTCTATTGATAAATCCTAACTTCCCGAATCTAGAGATCTGAAGCTCAAGAAACAGATCCGTGAGGTTTTTGCACAACCATTCAGGTGGCGATTCAAGGGCTTCGCGGCGAAAAACAAGCGAGGAGGTAGAATATGCGCTCGCAAGGCTTGATATACATTCCGAGGTATCGTGCTTTTCAAGCGAGGGCAGAAAATAGTCCTGCTGAATCAGCCCTCCGGCGCTATCGATAAGGCGCGATGCGTGAAAGCAACCCGAACAATCCCGATTACCACCAAGGTAATCAACTTGATGCTTGAGTTTAAAGGGATCTGTCCAGCGATCGTCCCCATCGCAGTAGGCGATGTAGTCACCCGAGGCAACAGAGAATGCGTTGAGAACGATTCTGCCCCCGATGACTCCAAGTTGGTTGGTTGTTTGGAGTATTGTTTTGAAAACACCGGGGTATTTCCCCTCGTATTCTCGTATAATTTCCTGTGAATTATCGTCGGATGCGTCATCGTGGATGATGATTTCAACGTTGAATGCCGTTTCTTGCGCCAAGATTCCTTCAAGGCACTCCCGGAGATATTTCCCGTGGTTGTGTACTATACAGATTACGCTAAGGAGGGGTTCTAACGACGCCGTCTCAGTCCCTTGCAGGTCCTGCTGCTTGATAGGTTTTAGGTTGTGACGTTTAATCTCAGTCATGATTTCCCCCTATTCAACTGCTCACCTATACAAACTGCTTCCTAATGATTGATGTAATCTTGTGAACTGACGCCTGGTCGATTGTCTGGCCCGTGGGAAGGACAATGATTCCGGCGGAAAGCCTTTCAGTTTCAGGAAGGTGCATCGATGCATTGGGCTGCAGGGACTTATATGGCTCCATCCGATGACACCCAGGCCAGAAATACTTTCTCGCCAAGACATTGTTGGCATGAAGTTCCTGAACAAGCTCGTCACGCTGAACCGGACACTTTTCATTATCAATCTCGAGGACGACGTACTGAAAGTTGCATTCTTCCTGAGTATTATAGTCGATCAATGAGAGCCCGGGCAGACCGTCGAGTCCGGAACGGTAGGCTCCGTAGTTTTTCCGATTATTGTCAACGATCTCACCCATACTGTCCAAATTCGTAAGTCCCATGGCCCCTGAGATCTCGTTCATTTTCCCATTAATTCCCAAATAATCGACCCGGTCGTAGTCCACGAAACCGAAATTGGTCATCATTCTGATCTGGTAGGCAAGATCATCGTTATCCGTGACAACACAGCCTCCCTCCAGAGTGTTGATAAATTTCGTCGCATGAAAACTGAATACCTCACATTCCCCGAACCCGCCGATCATTTTGCCATGATGGGAACAACCGAATGCATGTGATGCATCGTACATGACTTTCAGCCCATATTTTCTGCCAATGTCCTCGATTTTTTCGGTTTCACAGCCTCTCCCCCAAACATGGACTCCGATAATACCCGTTGTTTTCGGCGTGATGAGACGCTCGATTTTGCAGGGATCTATATTATGCGTTTTAGGATCAATGTCTGCAAAAACAGGGGTGATTCCCTGCCATTGAAGCGCGTGGGCTGTAGCGACAAAGGTGAAGGAAGGAACGATGATCTCTCCGGAAAGCCCGAGTGCTCGCGCCGATATTTCCAATGCGGCAGTTGCGTTGCACATCGATATGCAGTGCTTTACACCAACGAAGTCTGCCACTCTTTTTTCAAACTCCAGGACATACCGACCGCTGTTTGACAGCCATCTTCTGTCAATAATGTCGTTAACCCGTGCAAGGAATTCCTCCCTATTCCCAATGCATGGCCTACCAACATGGATCTTTTCCTCAAACATCATGCTGTAGGTCCTTTCTCACACAGCAGGAAAATGCTCGAACAGAGATCAGGGTATATTTGCCCAAGCGCATAACATCCCTCAAGATACTCTTTTGAGATAATGTCCGTTTGCAGCAGCCTATCCCACTGAAAGTTAGCCAGCGCTTTGAAGAATATTCCTGACCTGTGAACAACTTTCAATCCTGCAGCGACAGCATCTCTCTCCAGCGTATCTAGAGTATAAGTGATGCGATGACCATGTTGCGCTTCGGCAGGTGTTATCGCGTCGTTGTGGGTAATCAACCCCATCTTGACTGCAATCTGGCGAGAGGGAGCATTGGCATTAGGGCACACCAAGAAAAAACGTCCATTGTCAGTGAGCCACTCATCGTTGATCCGTCGCAATACGCCCACCGGATCATCAAGATGTTCCAAAACATGGGTCAAAATAATATTGTCATAACGTTTTGGCAACACAACAGTTTCGAAAACAGATTTAATGAAGGTTACTTGATCACCCAGATTGCACCTAGCTTCTATTAATGCCTCCTCGGATGCCTCCACACAGGTCACATCATTGAAACTTTTAAGCAAACGCCGCGTGAATTGACCTTTGTAACTTCCTAGCTCAAGTAGGCTTCCAGAGCGGAAGAACGATTCAAATGAGCGGACCATATAATGATGCATCACGTCGAAATCGAAGCTATAGGCGTATTTCTCGTTAGCAGCGTTTTCAGCATCCTCCAGTTCTCGGGTATAATTTCTTTTTTCTAACATAATTTATTATTGGGGTTCTTCTAACACAGCCAAACCAAATCCGTAACGTCCAAATTCATTTCCATTGTAGAGTAAGTAGATGCTACCTTCGCATCCGAAAATATGCGGATAACACTGCATTTGAGAATCCCATCCGTCCGCAGAAATATCTAGTCCTCCTAGGCTATCGTCTCGTACCCATGTCTTCAAATCTATGGAATAAGCATATCCAATGCGATATCCTCGACTACTGTCTTCACGGAATCCGCACGCCTCTCGATAGCAGAAATACATATGATAGACACCATCTATAGAAATCACTGTTGGTAACGCCTGGCACTCATCGGCATTCAGCCGATCACTAATAATGAGACGCCCATCGCGACTCCACTGCATGCCATCCATTGAGGAGGCGTGAGCGATCTTATATACTCGGTCAGGTGGCGATTCTTTTGAAAACTTATGCCACTTGGTACCATAAATATACCACATGTGGTAGATACCTTCGTAGTGCTGCACAAATGCGTCTGCAACCAGAAAGGGCTCATTAAGGGAGGCCGCCATCAGGGGCCCCGTACCATATCGCTCAAAGGTCTGGCCATTGTCGTTGCTGATTGCCAATCCGATTGAGGCCTCTGCAGACACTGATACCTTACGGTTCCAGCCAGTTGTATAGGCCAGCACTCTATCACCGTTGCGCAACACGTTGATTGGAAAAATGCCGTGTTCATCAAAACAGCCCAGCCCGCCCAGCGGGAGCACTGTATGTTCAGAAACGCCAAGCAGGAGAGTCATGTCGCGTGAAAAATCAGCGTAAGCGACATGGCTTAGGAATTTTCCTACGCTATCACGTTCGCGGGTCGAGAAATACACCCTCACTCGATCGTTCATGACTAGTGTTTGCGGCGACTGGGCGAACTCCACGCAGCGGTTGGGCAAAGAGTGCTCGCTCGGGTCAAAAATCTTGCCCATCTTCTTCCACTTCATATTTGTTCCCATGCGTCCTCCGATTCCAATATCATCAGGCCGAACCCTTCCCTGCCCATCCCATTTCCCTGATAGAGCATATAAGTTGTGTCGTTTAACTCGAAGATATGTGGATAGTTGATCATCTCCGAGTCCCAGCCACTTTCAGAAAGGTTGATCTCCACCTTGGCATCGTTGCGTTCCCAGTTACGCATATCCGGCGAGAAAGCGTAGCCGATGCGGTAGCCACCCTCGCGTTCCTTGTAGTTGCTGATGTCGCGATAGGAAAAAAACATGTGGTATAACCCATTGCGATAGCTAACGTCCGGGCAGGCTTGGCACTCGTGATTGCCTAACTTGTCAGTGATTAGGTCGCGGCCTAGCTTGACCCAATTGACACCGTCATCGGAGGTTGCCATACGTATCTTGTAAACTGGCTCTGGATTGCTGTCGGTCATTCGCCACTCTTTACCAGCCACGTACCAGAGTTGCCAATGGTCCTCGAAACGGCGGACGCGTGGACTGCCCAACAGGAAGGGTTCGTCAGGCGTATAGGAAAGCACCGGTCCGTTGCCCAGTCGCCGAAAAGTCTCGCCATCGTCACGGCTGATTGCTAGGCCAATGGCTGCATTGAACGGTACCGATTCGCAGCGCGTCCACCCAGCGTAGTAAGCGCGTATTTCTTCTCCATCGCGAATCACCGACACGGGGTAGGTTCCGAATTCATCGAAGGTTCCATATTTACCGAGTTCCAGCACTGGCAGTTCGCATACCCGCAGGACATTAAGCAGGTTGCTGCGGTCGAGGTCTATGTAGGAAATATAGCTGAGGTATTGCCCGTCCGCTCCGGGTTTGGGACGTGAGCAAAAATACACTCGAACGTCTACCTCTCTGACAAGCACCGAAGGCGATTGGGCGAATTCGTGCATCCAGCTTGCCGTGTTCAGATCCCTTGGATCAAACACCTTGCCAAGTTTTTTCCACCTGAACATTTTATATTTTTAATCTTCCAGTCGCCGCAGGTTAAGCGCACCAGTTTTCAGGCCACCATAGTAATAATCATTGAAGCCGGCGGCATCCATCATGTCGAATACTTTCTGCATCTCGTATTCTATGCGGTGCAGAGTGAAATTACCCGACTCGTAAACAGCGAAGGCGGCACGCGGATCACCATCACGTGGCTGCCCCACCGAGCCGGGATTACAGTAAACCTTGGCGCCGTAATGCTGCACCATTTGCTGGTGGGTATGGCCAGAAACGAATACTTGGCCTTCCACCCGCTCGAAATATTCAGCGCTCGGTTGAAGGTATTCGTCTATAGGATCGGTCCAGCCCCCATGCACAAGGCGAATCTCGCCGACGCGGCGTTGCACAGGAAAACTGCGTAGCCAGTCAACGTGATCTGGTTCAATCACACTGCGCTGATAAGCCAGGCAATCATTCACGCTACGCGAGCGAGGGCAGAAACCATCACCTGCCATATACCAGTCGTGGTTACCCATCACACACGGAATGTTGCGCTCTCGCAGAGCACTGCAGCACTCGTTGACCTGTGAATAATAGCCCACTACGTCTCCAGCGCAGTAGATGTGCTCGACGCCCAATCGATCGATTTCAGCCAGCACCGCCTTGAGAGCCTCGTAGTTACCGTGGATGTCAGAAATTAGAGCTGTCTTCATAAAAGATATGCTCGTCAGTATAGCGTACGGCGCGACCGCGTTGGATAGCTGGCTGTATGGGCGTGTGGTGATCGAGGAAATATTCTAGCACTAGCGCGCTCTCATTGTAGCCAAAAGCTGCTCGAATGGAAGTGGATGAGGAAATGCGCGGGTTGATTTCGAGAAGTTTGGGTCCCTCCGAGCAAAGGCGGAACTGGAAATTAGTCGGCCCAAGCGGTTTAAACAAGCGACATAGCTCATCGATCGCTGGCAGAAATTCTGAAGTGTCTGTTACCTCAGCCTTGTCGGTAAATCCATCACGTGACAGCTTCCTGCGTAGCGTCATGCAAGCAAAATAACTTCCACGTCCATCACAAAACGCCGATGTGGTATATTCCTCGGCATCGTCGCCAACGATGGGCTGAGCCATTAACACGGGGCCGATTTCTGCGCGGTATTCCTGAAATGCCTTCTCGGATGTTACTCGCACGATTCCCTTGGAACCAAATCCTCTTCGTGGCTTCAGCAGGAAGGGCAAGCTAAAGCGTTGCTCCAATTTTGTGAAATCTGCCTCCAATGTGCTTTCGATGGCACAGGTCATGCCTTCATCGTGCAGTCGCTGGTAAAATGCCCACTTGTCACGACACAGATCAATCAAATCTGGCACGTTTAGCAGCGGTAGCGCTCCCGTAGCGTAGATCTCCGGTATACAGTCCCTCCAATAATACATGTCGATTTCGATACCTGGAATCAGTAAATCGATACGATGCTTCCGAAGTATTGCTAGCAACCAGGCTAGGTATTCGGGAGTGTTGGTCGAGGGGGCTTGCTCAAAGATATCGCAGAAAGCAGGGGCTACCGAATCATCGTAAATAGAAGTTCCGACCAAGAAGCACGGCCGACCGCTCCGCCGAATAGAACGCATGATGCCATAGCCAACGATACCACTTGCACCAGAAACAAGCACCCGCTTCATGATCGAGCTGTCCTGCGGGACGCCTCTCGCTCGAGTCCCTCTTGCAGCGTGATTCGCGGAGTATAGTCTATCATTTGGTAAAGCTTTATGTCTGATTCGAAAACATTATCTGGGATATCGGGCTTATCTGTATCGAAACGGATAGAACTAGTACCTCCAAATGCTTGAGCGGCTGCTTTTGCGATTTCGGAGAACCTAACATTAGATAAACTTGCACACACATAGAGTCCTTCGATTTGCTGTCGTACAACACATGCAATAATTTCGGCAACATCCTCAGCGTGAATGAAATTGCGTATGGCATCATTGCAGCCATTCAGCACGATGGGCCATCCGCTCTGGGCTTGATCCAGCAACGAGTAGAGGAAGGGCTGATGACGCCGAAATCGCTCTCCCGTGCCATAGATTTGTGAAGGACGAAGGATGGCGACCCTCAATCCGGCCCGACGACTGTACAACCGGAGCAACTCTTCGGCATGACACTTGGAGAGGGCATACTCGTTGTAGAAGGGTGAGTTCTCCTCCATGCCTGCGAAGATGCTTGACACATGCACCAATTGAGACGCTCCGGAGCGAGTGCATGCATTGGCTAGCTTTAGAGGCCCTAGAGCATTGATTTCTTCTGCTGCCAGCAAATCAGAGAAGCCATTTCCTCCAAAATGTGCGGCAAGGTTAATTACCACATCCACACCTACCGGAATCTCAAAACGGTCTGCGTTCCACGCGAGGTCGAGCTCAACATCGCAACCTCTGCGCCCCGCAGTCACAATCTCAGCAAAAGATGCCAGTACCGGTCGCAGCACCATCGCCAATGAGGAATGAGCACCTACAAGCAGAATCTTCATTTTGTGGTAATCTCGGCCAATATACCACAGCTTAGCTCAGGATAATCGATTCCCAGCATACACAAGGCATCAAACACCTTGGGGTCTAAGTTCAAAGAAACTATCTGGCTCGTAGTAAAAGGCTTGAGATAAATACCCTCTAGCCGAGTCACACTATACCCCGCTTGCTGCAGATCACCGCGCAGGGTGTTTACAGTATAGTACCGTTTATGACCAAGAAGATGGTCATTTTCTGATAGCTTTGTCACGTCTTTTAGCATGCCGGCCAGACATCCCAGGCGGCGGTTCATCACTTCAGCATTTGGCACCGCTAGGAATATTCGACCTCCAGGAACGAGGAATTCGCGAAAACGGCGCAAAATCAATACCGGGTCATCTACATGCTCAAGAATAAAACCCATAACTATAACCTCAAATCGTTCTTCGGTTTCAAAACTTTCAAAATACGTTTGAACTATCTCTGCCGAACACTCTGGGTACTTATCACGAAAATTACTAATCACTGCGGACGACCCCTCCAGTACTAAGTGCCTTGAATAATGTCGGGAAAAGATCTCTGTGGTGTAGCCGTGACCTAGCCCCAACTCGAGTAATGAACTGGCCGTTCCACCATGTTGCAACACGCGCCGCGGATACCAGGTTAAGAGTAATTCATTGTCGAAATCGTAGAGATTATCGCCCTGGTAAGCGGCCAAGTGTTTATCGAGGATATTTTCCATAGATGTTTCAGATCAGATTGTAAAAATTAGCGATGTTAGATGCGATTTTCTCTCTTGAGTTAAACATCATGATATCAAGTATCGACAAGTACGATGCAAATGAATTTCCAATTTGCTCATATTCAAATACCGTGGCTTTTATGAATTTTAAATCAATTCCTTTTCCGGCAAAATCTTCCTTGGAATAAAGCTCAGTGCCCCCAATGGGATTGACGTAAGTGTCTGCTCCCAGGGCTTCGCAGATAGCCTGAACTCGCTCAGCGGACTTCAGCGAATGGTCGCAGTCAATCGTCGAGGATACCAGCAAAGGCGTTTTAATCCCTAAGAAATCGCAGACCGCGCGAATCGACGCTAAGATATATTCAAAAAGATTCATATCAGTATTCCTAATGATTTGCTCAATAAGAGGCATTACAGTAGAACACTCGGGAGCTGTACGATAAGCCTCCCAAAAGCGGTTGAGCAAATCCTCCCGATCAAATGACTCGGCCAAGTACCTTTGGTTTACATCCAGAAAGTCTGAATCCTTTCTCAGCGGCAAACTGAAACCCGCTTCAGCACCATTCACTAAAAACCGGTTCCGGTTGATCCATCCTTTCTTGGTGTATTTGATATTGTCGTAAACCACAAAGGTATCCACTGCAGATATTAGCTGCCAATAGCCGATGTATGGCAGAAAATAAGGCTGCATAATTGCAATACGCATAATTTATTTTATTTTTGTGGCGGGAATGCGTATAGCACAGTTTCCCAAGGACCTTTAGAAAAGTGGTCCAATGAAAAAAGGTAATCTGGGTGTATTGAATGAATAAACTGAGCTAACTGTGTGAAATGTTCGGGACAATGGTAGACACAAAGCGCAAGAGAAGGCCGAAATTTGCGAATGGATCGCGCTGCACCTTTAATGGCCTCAAGTTCTGCCCCCTCAATATCTAATTTGATAAAATCCACTTTTGGAATTACGCCGATATCTACTAGATGATCAATTGTGGTAGACTCAACTGAAATACTCATTTCTTCAGCTTCAATTTTAGAAGCCAATCGTGTTGCAGGTCCATCGCATAAGAAAGTCATTTTTTTACCAACCTCAGACCAAAGTGGACTCTGAATAACATTAATGCGCTTCGATAGTATTGGATTAATAGCTAGATTAGTAGACATTATGGATAAATTCTGCGGAAGGAATTCGAATGAATATACTTTACCGCTCTCACCTGCTAATGTTGCAAAATATATAGCGCTATCTCCCCAGCATCCCCCACCATCTATGACAACATCTCCAGATTTAACAAATATATTAGCATTGTGATCAGCATATTGATGCAACTCAAAGATTTCATTTGGCCTGTAACTGGGAAGATAAAGTTGTGCCGGAAAACCCAAATTGTATAAATCGCAAAGGTATAGATCCATACCTCGGAAATGAGACGAAATAACATCGGCGCTTCCTCCATGCTTAATTACAGGTGCTGGCCAATGTATATTTTTACCACGCCACAATAAATCACCATTACCACCACGAATATGGTAAATTACTAAACTTTCTAAAACTGCACGAGACCTTTCGTCTTTGAAATGATTCCATAGCCAATCAAGATCTGATAGTAAATTTTTCCACCGATCCCAACCATCTAAATCCTTAAATGTAGTATTTAATGATACACAACACGAGTTGATTATATTTTTAACTAGATTATTTTCTTTTGTATTCATCAGTGACTTTATGATGCTTTTAGAAAATCTTTTATTTTTATTCATAATATTTTAACTTAACTATTATTTATTATTAACTGATTGCGGAAATTAAACAATTTTTTAATTATAACTGCTATTTATATATATAACATATATATTGATTAATTACTTATTTTTGATTAAACATAACAAGTGTTTTCTAATATTTTTTATATTTCCATACTTGCTCACGCTGTCCGGTTAATGACGCCGGTATGTGCCGCGTTCTCAAGTGCCTCTGATACGTTCCTGAAGTTTGATTGCATACAAGATATCAAAAACCATTCGCTTTTCTTGACCTCCGTGAGAAATTCCCCATCCAACTCTTTTCCCTCACTTGATCTCGGAGACACGTTCACCCGGGACTTGTTGATTATGAACTCTATGTCCCTGCGATGAAATTCCTGTATAGAAAGCCACTCATAAAGTTCCTGGTTTATGTTGTCGCAATAAAAAAACTTGACCGCGTTAATCTCATTTTCTAGCGACTTCCAGGAATCGAACCTGATCGTGGTTTCATCCGTGGAACCATGCCTTGTGAAAAATCTCAGAAAGTCAGCGGAGTGGACGCCGATACTCCACTTGCCATCGCCGACTTCTAATCTCGTTTGTCCGTAATAGAAAGTTATGTAACGGATGAAATCGGCCAATCCCAAGTCAGGATAGTATGGGAATATTTTCCTAATCCCCTCAATATTTTCTAGCATTAGATCAGGGTGCTTCCAATCGCCAAAATTATAGAGCGAAATATACCTTTCCATGGGATCCCTAATAGCCGAAACAATAGGAAGTCTCTGGTAAATTAAGGGTACCTGTGAGACAGTGCCGTGAGGCGTGGGAGTTCCATACCGATCACCAGTTCCTGGACGAAGTTCTGGGCACAAGACTTCTTTCATGAATCGGGATCGAAAACGCCACGCTTTCATGAAATCGAGTGGTTTTATTTCATAGACCTCTTTCAGAGAGTCCCTGACAAATGTTGAAGCAGTTTTGGGATAATTAATCCAAACGAAAGACTCGGTGATGATCATATTCTGTGAAAGGATAATGAGTCTGATGCGTAACGTCTTTGCGCTGCCGTTCCGCTTATTGCTGATGATAAACCTGCAGCACTTCGTCCGGATTACCTATGGCGATGACCTTGGAATTTCTAATCAGCATTATCCTGTCTGCAAAGCGCTTCATCGAATCAGCCGAATGAGTCACCAAAATGATTGTTTTACGCTGTTTTTTGTATCGCTCGAAAAGGCTGAAACATTTTTCCTTAAAGATGAAGTCTCCCACAGCCAGCACCTCGTCGAGAAGTAAAATTGGTGTGTCGATCTGTACGGAAACAGCAAATGCAAGCCGTACTGACATGCCGCTGGAGTAGTGCTTCACTTGGAGTTCCATGAAGTTCTCCAACTCGGCAAAACGGACGATCTCCTCGTAGCGTTCATCAATTTCTGCTCTTGTAAGGCCAAGAATCGTGGCGCTGAGGTAGACATTCTCCCTGCCGGTCAACTCGGGGTTAAAGCCGACGCCTAACTCGAGCATGGGAGCTATGCGCCCATGGATCTCGATGTGGCTTCCCTTGTCGGGCTGGTAGATGCCGGCAAGAATTTTGAGCAGGGTGGACTTGCCGGAACCATTGCGTCCGATGATTCCAAAAAACTCTCCCTGCTGAATCTCGAAGCTTATGTTATCGAGTGTTCGCTTGGGCTTTCGATCGTTCCTTTGATGAAACTTCATTAATCGCTCTCGCAGGGTACCACGACGCTCTGCAGGCATGCGGAAGGTCTTGGAGAGATTGCGGACGGTAATGGCAGCGGACATTTAAATATTTGGATTATGCATTTTCTAGGTGCCACTTTCCTGCAATTAAAGTCACAGCGACCCGATTGTTATTATTTTTAATTATATTTACCTTATGTTTTATCATGAAACGAGATTTAGTTTAGAGATCCTCCACCATCTCGCCTTCCTTCCACCTGAAGACGGCTATTCCGATCACGAAGACGATCAGGCTGATTGCAAGGACATAACAATATCCCGCTTTGGTCAGTCCACCGAGGCCAATCAAGACATAGCGGGAATACTCCAGAATGCCGCTCATCGGATTCAGAAATTCAAAGAAACGGTATTTCTCAGGCACATTGCTCATGGGATACATCACTGGGGTGAACCAAAATCCCAACTGGGTCACCACTTCCCACAGACTCAGGGTATCGCGCACCTTCACCACCACGATGCTGAGGATAAGGCCTATCCCCATCACCAGTAAATAGAGGGCAATGACCATGGGGATGAACCAAAGCATCCGAAACGACCAGTCGACCCCATCAAGGAGCGCAAAGGCCAGAAAAACGATCAGGTTGAAGAAAAACCCGATAAAGGCACCTGAAACTGCCGCCATGACCAGAATGATCCGAGGAAGATAGACCTTTCGGATCATCTGGTAGTTGCCGATGAAGCCGTTCATTCCAGCAGTCGTTCCTTGAACGAAGAATTCCCAGATGATGATTCCAAGCAGAAGGAAGAGTTTATAGTGAGGGGCGTTCTGCTTCATCACCACAGTGAAAACGACGTAGAGAACGCAGAACATCGCAAGTGGCTTGAGAAGAGACCAGATATACCCAAGGATGCTGCCGTAGTAGCGCATCTTGAAGTTCGTCCATGTCAACGTAGTAAAGAGACGCCACTGGTAGGCAAGATCAGGAGACACGTAGGAAGAGAGGTAGGGGTTAGCTTTTTAGGCTTTAGGAAGCATAGTGAGGGAATAAGTAGCGGCAGTGATGAAAAAGTGAATCCAATCTTACCCGAATACACAGTAGAGAATGGATCTGATCAAGGTTGAAAGACGAGCCTTGAGGAGTCGGAAGCGGCGTTGCGCTAAAGTAAGCGACGCCATCATATCACGGGCCCCCGGAAGATTGTCAAACTGATCAAAGTCTTCTTGCTGTGTGGATGAGGAGACCGATCGGCCGTGGATGCGGAAAGCACACTGGGCTTCCGGAATGACAAAGCAATCTCCCTTACCCAAAAGCCTGAGCCACATTTCCAGATCGATGTAGTAGCGATGCTCTGCGGAAAATCCACCAAGTGTTAAGACATCCTTCCTGCGAGCCATGACTGTCACGGGCTCTCCAATCAGATTAGCGCGCTGGCGCAGAGAGGCCGCGGCCAGAGCTCTGCCAGAATGAAGGCCAAGTTTCCAACCTCTAGGGCGCTTGAATAGCCGGCTCCCTCCTCCCGAAATGATCTCGCACCCACTCACGACCATGGAGGCTGTGGGATGGTCAAAAAGAGCTCGGGACTGACTTGCAAGAGCCCCGGAATAGAGGAGATCATCCTGACCGATCACCTTGACAAAATCCCCCGTGGCCGCCTGCAAGCATGCATTCCAATTGCCGGCCATACCACGACGACTTTCAGAACGGATGAGACTCCACTGATGTTCGGGGCGCCGACTGGCAAATGCTTCGGCAATATTCAGCGAGCCATCTGAAGACAAATCATCTCCGATAATGATCTCGAGATGGATTCCAGTCTGCGTAACCACGGACTCAAGGGTCTCCTGAAGGTGCCTCTCTCCGTTGTAGGTCGGAATGCAGACTGAGACTTTAGGTAAGATCTCCATTATTTTCGGATGACTTCGGATCTGCAGTTCTCAGAACAAATGAAGAGGGGGCGCCCTTTCTGCTCAGTGAACATCCGGCCGATGTACTCCCCGATGATCCCAAGAAGGAGGAACTGTAGACTAGCGATGAATAGCACCACAACCATCAAACTGGTCCATCCCTGAGCAGTTCCTCCAAGGAAGTGCCCAATCACCACATAGAGGATGCCCAGAAAGCTCGCTAAGGCAAAACAAGCGGCCATGAGCATCGCAAGGCGAAGCGGACGAACGGAAAAGCTGGTGATGGCCGTTATGGCAAATCGAAGCATGGCCTTGAGTGGGTACTTACTCTCACCCGCGAACCGTTCGGCGCGGTCATAGTCAACAGGTACTTGTTTAAAACCAACCCAGGCGAACATGCCGCGAAGGAATCGGTGACGCTCCGGCATGGAGTTCACTGCATCAATCACCTTGCGATTTACCAATCTGAAATCCCCCGTATCCCTAGGGATCTCTATGTCGGAGAGCCAATTAATAAAACGATAGAATCCGAACGCAGTCACTAATTTGAAAAAACCCTCTCCATCGCGAGAAACCCTGCGCCCATAGGCCACATCGGCCCCCTCATCGAGCGCCTGCATCATTTTAGGAAGGAGTTCAGGTGGATCCTGAAGGTCGGCATCAATAATGAAAATACGCTCTCCGGTAGCCGACTGCAGGCCCGCAGAGAGAGCGATCTGGTGACCGAAGTTCCGAGAGAGACGAATGCCTCGCACGGATGGGTTATACAAACACGCCCCCTTGATCAACTCCCAAGTGAGGTCGGTCGAACCATCATCGATGAGAATGATCTCGTACTCCCCCATGCTCTCCTTCGCTGTATTGGCTGCATTGATAACCCTTTCCAGAGTGGAGGGGAGGGATGCCTCCTCGTTAAAGCAGGGAATGACAACGGTAAGTTTCATCACAATAGATCAAATTCGAGGCCTGAAGTCTGAATCAATGAATCAGTCGTACTTCTCGCACTCGACGAAGGAGGCGGCAGCTGCATCCTTGGCGGCAACAATAGGTGCGATGCCGATTTGGATTGGCCAACTTATGGCGAGCGTTGGATCGTCCCAGCGAAGAGAACGTTCAGCGGCAGGAACATAGGGAGAAGAAACCTTGTAGTGAAAGTCAGTCAGATCACTCACAACTAGGAAACCATGAGCGCATCCAGGAGGAACCCAGAGGCGCTCATGCGTCTCTGCGGTGAGCATGTACCCATCCCAAACTCCGAATGTCGGGGAACTCTGACGCAGGTCAACCATGACATCGAAGACAGTTCCGGAAGTTACCCAGACGAGCTTCCCCTGCGCGGCATCACCGGCCTGGTAGTGGAGTCCTCGGAGGACATGACGCGCGGAGCGGGAATGATTGTCCTGAACGAAGTCAAAATCGATCCCCAGATCGCGGAAGGTGTCGCGGTTCCACGACTCGAGGAAGAATCCGCGAGCGTCGCCGAATAACTTCGGCTTCAGAAGGTAAGCGTCGTGGATTTTGGTAGGGAATTTGGTCATAGAGAGAAGGATGAGACCTGAAAGCTGAAACCTGAATGAGTAATGAAAACGTCGGATAAGTGGAACGGATTAGTTGCCACTCAAGGGGTTCCAGACCCTGTGAAATCCCAATCCATCAAAATCCTTGATGTTTGCTGTGGCAAAGTCGGTGACACCGTGGAATTGGAGGGACTTGGCGAGTCGCACATCGAATATTCTCCTTCTAGCAAATCCCTCTGAAGCGGCCACCGGCCAGACTTCTTTCATGACATCAGCAGAGTCAACAAGCTGCCATTTTGGGTGAGCGCGAAGAAGTTGGCACTCTTTCACAGCCTCTGCGGCTGAGAGTGAGG
>Ga0304729_1000474_pt1 | contig 29810 bp, 27 predicted proteins | sample C_131016_MF_Meta_FD_190475 | JGI IMG/M metagenome (GOLD analysis project Ga0304729, IMG submission 190475) | Freshwater microbial communities from Lake Croche, Canada to study carbon cycling - C_131016_MF_MetaG (v2) (version 2) | ecosystem: Environmental > Aquatic > Freshwater > Lake | place... | reverse complement strand
ATTCTCTCCCCACTTATCACGGTAGATACCGCCAAAATTCTTGATTGTGCAACAGTTCTGCAAACTGGTCCAGCTCATCTTAATTTGCAATTTGATGAACCGCTTTTGGACGTAGAAAAAGATTCAGACTGGTTAGCGGGAATATCGGTCAAAGAATCACGCAAGACCATTAGGGTGCATGGAAAATTGGAGCTCGCGCCTCGCACAATAATTGTAATTGGACACGATTGTGCTGGTCTTCCAAAGCAGTTGCTTCAAGAAGTTGTGATGAATTCGGGGCTTCCCGTAATTGCCGAGGATCCTCTTTCATTTGAAAGCTCTGTGCCACATGCAGCTCTATTCCTTGCTGATGAGGAAATTAGAAAGAGTCTTAAAGCAGATCAAATTCTTGTTATAGGTAGGACGACGCTATCTAGAAGTATCAACGCTTATATTGCACAAACGGAAAACGTCGTCGTGATTGATCCTCGTATTGATGTGGTTGATACAAATCGTCAAGCCACCCAAATTTTACTTTCTCTGCCTGCTCTGGCTCCGGTTACAACAGATGCGCAGTGGAGAGCAATTTGGGAAAGAATTGGAAAAAGTACGCAAGGCGCTCTTAATTTAGATTGGTCAGAACAACTTGTTGCAAGAGAGATTGGCAAAAGTATCCCAAGTGGCGCGGCACTTTTTGTTGGTTCATCTCGGCCAGTGAGAGACATAGAAGCTTTTGCAGCGCCACGATCTGGAATCCATGTATTTGCTAATCGCGGGCTGGCAGGAATTGACGGGAATATCTCCACTGCATTTGGAATTTCGACAGCATTTGAACGCACGTATTCAATTCTCGGAGATTTAACTTTCCTTCACGACCTCTCCGCACTTGCAAATCCACTCTCACATAACCACACGGTTTTTGTTATAGACAATAATGGCGGGGGTATATTCTCGACGCTTCCGCAATCTGGCTCTGATGGATTTGAGAAGATTTTTGGAACGCCGCACAACCTGAGCGTTGAATTGGTTATTAAAGGCTTTGGCTTCTCAGTTGAGAAAGTAAAAACGCTGAGCGATCTCAGCCGGACTTTTCAACACGGAGGACTTCACTTTGTCGTGGTGGAAGTTCCCAATCGAGAAGAAAATGCAAGAGTGTTAAGGGAGTTGCATCAAAGCGTGGCAAGTGCCGTGCGCATTGGAAGCAATTTAGCCTGACTCTCGGCAAGTTCTTCATCTGCTTCTGAACCAGCGACAACACCACATCCAGCAAATAATCTAATTGTCTGTAGATCCGATTCAAGTTTTCCACAGCGCAGGGCTATCCCAACTTCACCGTCACCACGTGCATCAATCCAGCCGACCGGTCCGGCGTACCGACCCCTCGCCATCCCTTCAATTTCGGAGATGACTTCGCGTGCAACATCAGTTGGAGTTCCGCATACAGCGGCAGAAGGATGCAGCGCCTTGATAACAGTAAACATATCCACTGGGGTTGCAGATTCGTTAACCACTCCGGTGACATCTGTTGCTAAGTGCATGACATTGGAAAGATGTAAGACGAAGGGCGATTCAGGTACGTTTGTTGAAGAACAGAAAGGTGCAAGAGCCTCGGCTACCGATCGGACTGCGTATTCGTGTTCTTCCAAGTCTTTGGAGGACTTAGCCAACGTAGCGGCGAGTGTTAAGTCTTTTGCTTCATCGCCAGTTTTACGAATCGTTCCAGCGAGAACTCTTGAAGTGACGAGTGATTTACTTAAGCGCACCAAGAGCTCGGGCGTTGCACCAACGAGATTTTCAACTAGAAATACCCACGTTGATGGATATTCCGATTCGAGGCGCTGAATGAGGGTTTGAAGGTCAATGGGTGAATTACTCACTGCACTGAGGTCTCTTGCAAGAACAACTTTTTCGAGCTCACCGTTTTTAATTCTCTCAACTGCAAGTGAAACCCGAGACTTCCATTCGCTTTCAGAAATAGATCCTGCTCCCCACTTAATCGATAGAGCTTGATTCTCAAGGTCTCGGGGCTCAATTATTGGTTGCTGCGAATCTCCGATCCACGTTATCCAGGATTTTCCACCTTTGCGGCCAACAATAATTTCAGGAATTACAAGTTCTGATTCATCCGTATCAAGAAAAGAGAATGACGTAAAAAGGATTGGACCGGTACCACTGCCATGAACATTATTGTGAATTGTTAATTGCGAAAGTTCATTTCGCCACCATTGTGAAGCTTCTGTGAAGCGCTTTGGTCCGCTGACTACATGCGATTTATATTTTCCAAATCCCACAAGACCATCTCCACCACGAATCCATGAGGTTGAAATTGGAAAGGGCGCCTTGACTACACTGAGTTTTGGAAGTTCACCAAGAATCTCAGTTGTTATAGAAGTGGACACGCCCTTACTTTAGGCGGGTTACTAATCTCCACACAACTGGAAGTGAAGTGCTGGCAATAGCGATCTTGAGCGCTTCTGCTGCGATAAACGGCGTGAATCCATGAGCAAATGTCCAACTCCATGATTGCGCTGTAACGTGTTGTAGCCATAGAACACCAAATGCGAATATCACTACGTTACTAACGAGCATGGTTGGAATCACAGTCGAGAAGCGTTGGTCCAATTTCTTTTGAGCTAATGCTCCAGAGATGTATGAGGCTGCTGCCATTCCAACGAGATATCCGCCGGTAGCGCCCGTTAAGTGAGATAGCCCATGTGTCGACTGTGTGAAAACAGGCAAGCCCACAACCCCAGCAGCGATGTACAGAGAAATTGTGGCAAGCCCTAAATTTGCTCCATAAGCAGTTCCAAGAAGAAGGACTGCGAGTGTTTGTCCGGTAAAGGGAACAGGGGAACCAGGAAGCGGAAATGAGATTTGAGCCATAAGGGCGATGAATAGAGTTCCGCCAACTGCGAGCGCCGTGTTAATTGCTAGCGTTGAGCGTGAAACAAGTGCGTAACGAAGTGTTGGTTGCAATTGGGTGGTCATATCGGCCTCTCTGGATTTGTAAAGAAAGCCTACTCCCACAAGAATGTACGCGTGGGTAAGAAAGCAGATCTGAATAAGGATCCTCAAGAAGTAGCTGCCATGTTCGATGGTGTTGCTAAGCGCTATGACTTTATAAATGATCTCCTGAGTCTTAACCGAACCAAAGCGTGGCGCAAAGTCGCGACATCAATTATTGCTCCAAAAAAAGGGATGCGAATACTCGATATTGCCGCCGGTACGGGTTCTTCAAGTCGCCCCCTCGCTGATGCCGGAGCCGATGTAGTAGCTCTTGATTTTTCACAGGGGATGTTAGATGCCGGGCGCAAGAGAAACCCGGATCTCACATTTATTCAAGGTGACGCGTTAAAACTCCCATTTGGCGAAGATGAATTTGATGTTGCAACCATTTCATTTGGCCTTCGAAATACAAGCAGTGCTAAAGCTGCGCTCGCCGATGCGCTCCGCGTTGTAAAACCAGGGGGAAGAATGGTGGTTGTCGAATTCAGCCATCCCACAAATAGAATTTTTCGTACCATTTATATGAAGTACCTAATGGGTGCTCTTCCGATTATTGCCAAGAAGACCTCTTCAAATCCCGATGCCTATATATATTTGGCTGAATCCATTCAAGCATGGCCGAATCAAAAAGGCTTGGCGCAAGTTATGGAGTCGGCTGGCTGGGAGCGGGTCGGCTGGCAGGATCTGACCTTTGGGATTGTTGCTATCCACATCGGACATAAGCCGATTTCGGGAAAGAATTAGCGTGAAATTCGGGCAAATGTGACTTACGACAAATTCCTTCTGGAGCGGTTGCCCCGTAGACTGCGGGCATCATGAATCCATACGTCCCGATTCTTGCAATAGGCGCCATAGGTTTTGGTTTCGCCGCATTCTCAGTAGTCGTCACCTCAATTACGGGGCCAAAGCGTTACAACAGAGCAAAATCTTCAGCGTACGAGTGTGGAATTGAACCATCCCCGCAGGCAGCAGGCGGCGGTCGCTTCCCAGTTAAGTTCTTCATTACAGCAATGCTTTTCATCGTTTTCGATATTGAAATTGTTTTTCTTTATCCATGGGCGGTTACATTCGACAAGCTTGGACTTTTCGGACTTGTTGAAATGCTTATTTTTATTCTCACTGTCTTTGTGGCTTATGCATATGTCTGGCGACGCGGTGGATTGGAATGGGATTAAATGGGATTAGAAGAGAAATTACCTAGCGGCATTATGCTGACTACGGTAGAAAAACTTGCCGGATATATACGTAAGAGTTCACTGTGGCCAGCTAGCTTTGGCCTTGCATGTTGCGCAATTGAAATGATGGCAACGACAACAGCCAAGTACGATTTATCTCGATTTGGAATGGAAGTCTTCCGCGGGTCTCCGCGCCAGGCTGACCTCATGATTGTCGCCGGCCGCCTTTCTAATAAAATGGCTCCAGTACTTCGACAAATTTATGATCAAATGGCTGGACCAAAATGGGTTATTGCAATGGGCGCCTGTGCATCTTCGGGCGGAATGTTTAACAATTACGCAATCGTTCAAGGTGTTGATCACATCGTTCCTGTAGATATCTACCTTCCAGGCTGCCCACCACGCCCTGAAATGTTGATGGATGCAATTATTAAGTTGCATGAGCAAATTTCAGATACAAAACTTGGCGCAAATCGTGCCCAAATCATTCGCGAAGTCGAAGCTGCTGCGCTCGCGGCTAAGCCCGTTCACCAGATCACAGGTCTTCTCGCATGAGCCAAGATGAAGGAATGTTCGGAGTAAATGGAACTGGCGATACATCAGGTTTTGGCGGGTTAGTTCGTACTGGAGCATCCACGGGTTCCTCAGAACGTCCATATGGCAGCTACTTTGATGACGTAGCCGATGATTTAGAGCGTGCATATCCAGATTTCAATGAAGCCATCGAAGCCGTCGTTGTTCAAAACGGCGAATTAACGCTTCATGTTAAGCGTGAGAAGTTGGAAGAAGTGGCGAGAATTCTTCGCGACAATCCAAATCTTCAATTCGAAATGTGTTTAGGAGTGAGTGGCGTTCACTATCCAGAACAGAGCGGTCGCGAACTTCATGCTGTTTATCCATTACTTTCAATGTCGCGCAATAGACGTATTCGTTTAGAGGTTTCAGTTCCAGATGCAGATCCACACATTCCTACTCTTGTAGAAGTTTGGGCTGGAAATAACTGGCATGAGCGCGAAACTTTTGACATGTTTGGAATTATTTTCGATGGTCATGCCGGTCTCACACGCATCTTGATGCCAGATGATTGGGCCGGACATCCCCAGCGCAAGGATTATCCTCTCGGTGGAATTCCAGTTGAGTTTCACGGCGCAACAGTTCCAGCCCCTAGCGAGCGTAGGAGCTATCGATGACCTTTGATCCATATGCATCATCTCGCGAAACAACCGAAGGCCGCGTTTATTCTGTAACTGGTGGAGATTGGGATGAACTCTCAACTGAAATTGGTGCAACAAAAGAAGAACGTGTTGTAGTAAACATGGGGCCACAGCACCCCTCAACACACGGAGTACTTCGACTCATTCTCGAGCTTGAAGGCGAAACCGTTACTGAAGCGCGTTGTGGAATTGGGTATCTCCACACAGGAATTGAAAAGAATACTGAATATCGCACATGGACTCAGGGAGTCACATTCGTAACTCGCATGGATTACCTAGCTCCAATTTTTAACGAAACCGCCTATTGCATGTCTGTTGAAAAGTTACTTGGAATCACTGAGCAAATTCCAGAACGTGCACAAGTTATTCGTGTCATGATGATGGAGCTCAATCGAATCTCTTCCCACATGGTTTGTTTCGGTACGGGAGGGCTTGAACTCGGTGCCCTAACGCCTATTTTCTTTGCATTCCGAGATCGTGAAACTGTTCTCGATATTTTCGAAGAAGTTTCTGGTCTGCGCATGAATATGGCCTACATCCGCCCAGGTGGAGTTGCCCAGGACGTTCCCGCAGATGCGGTTTCTCGTATTCGTGAAGCCTGTCGTGATATGCGTAAGAGTTTTAAAGATAACGAGACACTTTTAGTTGGTAACTCAATCTGGATGAAACGCACTAAGGATGTCGGATACCTAGATCTTGCAGGTTGCATGACCCTTGGTGTTACCGGTCCAATTCTTCGAGCAGCTGGGATGCCTTGGGATCTTCGCAAGTCTCAACCTTATTCCGGCTATGAAAATTATAATTTTGATGTCATCACAACAGACACATCAGATGCATATGGTCGCTTCTTAGTCCGTTTGGGCGAACTCGAGCAGTCACTTCGAATCATTGAGCAGTGCTGTGATTTCCTCGATAAGTTAAATGGCGCTCCCGTTATGGTTGCAGATAAAAAGATTGCATGGCCCGCTCAACTTTCAGTGAGTGCTGATGGAATGGGAAATTCACTTTCACACATTCGCGAGATTATGGGCGAATCAATGGAAGCTCTAATCCATCACTTCAAGATTGTTACAGAAGGTTTTCGAGTTCCTGCAGGCCAGGCATACGCCGCGGTGGAATCTCCGCGCGGAGAAACCGGCGTCCACACCGTGTCAGATGGCGGAACTCGGCCTTATCGAGTGCACTTCCGCGAGCCATCTTTCAACAATCTTCAATCAACTGCAGCTATGTGTGAAGGCGGAATGATTGCAGACGTAATTTCTGCTGTTGCTTCAATTGACCCAGTTATGGGAGGCGTAGACCGCTAATGTCTTATTCATCAGAAAATATTGCAACTATGGATTCAATAATTGCCCGTTATCCGCGGAAACGTTCTGCAATTATGCCCCTTCTTCACTTTGTCCAAGCGATTGATGGTTTTGTAACTTCAGATGGCATCGAACTTATTGCAAAGAAATTAGAACTTGAAACCGCGGAAGTGACAGCAGTATCAACTTTCTATACGCAATATAAGAGTGAACCCGTTGGTGAATATCACGTTGGTGTATGCATTAACACCCTTTGTGCTGTGATGGGTGGAGATGAAATTTACAAATCCGTTTCAGATCATCTTGGAATCGGAAACGATGAAGTCACAAAAGATGGAAAAGTTTCTTTAGAGCGTATCGAATGTAACGCTGCTTGCGACTACGCACCTGTTGTTATGGTCAACTGGGAATTCTTTGATAATCAGACACCTCAAAGCGTGAAGGACTTGGTCGATGGTGCGCGAACCGGCAATCCACCTGCTCCAACTCGTGGTCCAAAGAGCCTTCGCACCTGGAAAGAAAATTCAGCGGTGCTTGCTGGTATTTCTGATGGACTTGCAGGCGAAGGAGTTTCTGCAGGGGAGCCATCCAAACTTGGTTTGAAGTTATCGAAAGAGGGCAAGTAATTAATATGAGCAAACTATCGCCAGTTCTTTCAGCTCATTGGGATGAGGCAGACTCTTTCACCATTGATGGTTATCGTCGCAACGGCGGATACAACGCCGCAAAGACTGCTCTTGATATGGATGCGGATGCAGTCATTCAACTCGTTAAAGATTCAGGACTTCGTGGACGCGGTGGCGCTGGTTTCCCAACAGGCATGAAGTGGGGATTTATCCCACAAAACGATGGAAAAGATCACTACCTCGTTGTGAATGCTGATGAATCAGAACCTGGGACTTGTAAAGATATGCCTCTTTTGATGGCGAATCCACACTCCTTGATCGAAGGAATCATTATTGCTTCTTATGCAATTCGCGCGAACTACGCTTTTATTTATCTTCGTGGCGAGGTGGTGCATGTTTATCGCCGAGTACAGCAAGCAATTCAAGATGCATACGCTGCCGGGTTGCTTGGAAAAAATATCAATGGCAAAGGCTTTGATTTAGAGCTTGTCTTACATGCAGGAGCCGGTGCTTACATCTGTGGTGAAGAAACTGCGCTTCTTGATTCACTCGAAGGATTCCGTGGACAACCTCGACTTCGTCCACCATTCCCTGCTATTGCAGGACTTTATGCTCGCCCAACAGTTGTGAACAATGTTGAGTCGATTGCATCTGTGCCAGCAATTATTGCAAATGGTGTTGAGTGGTTTCAATCAATGGGAACAGAGAAGAGCAAAGGTTTCACTCTGTACTCACTTTCCGGCCATGTAAAAAACCCTGGACAATTTGAAGCACCTCTCGGAATCACACTTCGAGAACTCCTTGAAATGGCTGGCGGAATGCGAGAGGGTCACGAGCTCAAGTTCTGGACGCCAGGTGGATCATCTACTCCAATGTTTACTCAAGAGCATCTTGATGTGCCTCTAGATTACGAAGGCGTTGGCGCTGCGGGTTCAATGCTTGGAACCAAAGCGCTACAAATTTTCGATGAAACAACTTGCGTAGTTCGAGCAGTACTCCGATGGACTGAGTTTTATAAGCATGAATCATGCGGAAAATGCACACCTTGCCGCGAAGGAACGTGGTGGTTGGTTCAGGCTCTCAAAGAACTCGAAGCAGGTCGTGGAACTTCTGCCGATCTTGATAAGTTATTAGATATCGTCGACAACATCGCAGGGCGTTCATTCTGTGCCCTTGCCGATGGCGCTGCAAGTCCGATCGTCTCCTCGATGAAATATTTCCGTACGGAGTATCAACGCCATTTAGATCTTGGAAGTTGCCCATTTGATCCGATTGCCTCAACACTATTTGCTGGAGTTCACTCATGACCACTGATGTAGCAGTTGAGATGATCACCGTTGTAATTGACGGTTTTGAAGTCACGGTTCCAAAAGGAACACTCATTATTCGTGCAGCTGAAAAACTTGGAATTCAGATTCCTCGCTTCTGTGATCACCCACTTCTAGCACCGGCCGGCGCATGTCGTCAGTGTTTGGTAGATGTAGAAATTAATGGCCGTGCATTTCCAAAGCCTCAGGCATCGTGCACTATTCCAGTAGAACCAAACATGATTGTAAAGACCCAGCTAACTTCTCCTGTTGCAGAAAAAGCGCAAAAGGGAATTATGGAGTTATTGCTTATTAACCACCCATTGGATTGCCCGGTTTGCGATAAGGGCGGGGAATGTCCTTTGCAGAATCAAGCAATGAGTACGGGTCGATCCGAATCTCGATTTACTGGTGTGAAGCGTACTTTTGAAAAGCCAATCAATATTTCTTCACAAGTTCTACTTGACCGCGAACGTTGTGTTCTATGTGCAAGATGCACCCGCTTCTCTGAACAAATTGCAGGAGACCCGTTCATTACTTTGAATGAACGAGGCGCATTGCAACAGGTTGGAATTTATGAAAAAGATCCATTTAATTCTTACTTCTCTGGAAACACGGTGCAGATTTGCCCAGTGGGTGCTCTGACTGGCGCTTCATATCGTTTCCGTGCACGCCCATTTGATTTAGTTTCTACCCCTACGGCTTGCGAGCATTGTGCCTCAGGTTGTGCACTTCGCACTGACGTCCGCCGTGGAAAAACTTTGCGCCGTTTAGCTGGCGACGATGCTTCAGTAAACGAAGAATGGAACTGCGATAAGGGTCGCTGGGCCTTTAAGTATCTTTCGAGCAAAGAACGCGTTGCCTCTCCTCTGATTCGTGGTGATGATGGCGAACTTCGCGAGGCATCATGGCCTGAAGCGATTGCCCGCGTAGCTTCTGGACTAACTGGAAAGCGCGTCGGTGTACTTGTTGGCGGTCGCGCCACTGTTGAAGACGCCTATGGATACTCAAAGTTTGCCCGAGTAACTCTTGGAACAAACGACATTGATTTCCGCTCCCGCCCTCATACTGACGAAGAAGCAGCATTCCTTGCCTCAACTGCGGTAAATCTCAAAACAACTTATTCAGATATTGATAAGGCTGACCATGTAGTGCTTTTGAATTTTGAGCCTGAAGATGAATCGCCAATTGTGTTCTTGCGCGTGTACAAGCAAGTGCGAAAGCGTTCTCTTGTGGTGACCACAGTTGCGCCTTTTGCAACTCGCGGAAGCGAGAAGCTCAATGCAAACGTTGTTTCAACTTTTGATCAAGTAACAAACCTCACGGAGAAATCAGTTGTGCTAGTTGGCGAGCGAAGTGCAGAAGTTCCTGGACTGCTCTCAGCTCTTGCCGCTCACACAACTGCAAAGATTGCATGGATACCTCGTCGCTCAGGTGAGCGAGGCGCGTTAGCCGCTGGAGCACTTGGAAATGTTCTTCCTGGGGGACGTCCGGTTTCAGATGCTGAAGCTCGTATTGACATTCAATCTGCATGGGGGGTTGATTCACTTCCAATAGAACCAGGTCGATCTACATCAGGAATTCTTTCTGCATTGAATTCAGAAGGTGGACTCGATGCCGTAGTGGTCGGTGGAGTTGACCCAGCCGATATTTCAGCAGAAGCGCTCGGACAGTTGCTTAATACATTTGTGGTTTCCCTCGAGATTTCCCACAGCGCTGTAACTGCAATTGCAGATGTTGTCCTTCCTGTCGCTGCAGTTACCGAAAAAGCTGGATCGTTCCTTGATTGGGAGGGCCGCGAAAGAAGTTTTGAACAAGCAATTGAAGGCGCTTTGATTACATCCAGAAGTGATGTCCGCATCTTGTCGATGATTGCAGATGAAATGGCGAAACCCATTTCTCTTCCATCGGTAACTTCAGCAAAGAAGGAGTTACTTTCTCTTGGAAAGTGGGACGGTAAGAGCGTTTCTAAACCTGCGCAGCCGAAGTTGGCACCAGTTTCAGTCTCTGGGAACGAAGCAATCCTTACCTCATGGCGCCAACTTATTGATCTTGGTTCACTGCAAGCAGGTGAAGAAAATCTTGCCGGCACTGCTCGCAAAGCGGTTGCGGTTATTTCTGCAAAGCGCGCTGAATCCATAGGTGTTGCAAACGGAGATCTGGTCAAGATTTCGAATGAACGCGGAAGTATTTCGATTGAAGCGCATGTAGCAAATATTTCAGATGAAAAAGTCTGGCTTCCGCGAAATTCGGAAGGTTCTCAAACAATCGTCACCTTTGGCGCCGCTGAAGGATGTCTCGTAACGGTGGTGAAGGCATGAGTACTTCAGAACTAATCGGAGCAGATCCAGGTTGGCTCATCCTTGTAAAGGGTGTCCTCATCTTCGTAATCTGTGTTGTTGCAACTCTTTTGTCTATTTGGGCAGAGCGCCGAATTGTTGCTCGGATGCAGGTTCGTATAGGACCTAACCGCGTTGGAAAGTTTGGCCTTCTTCAAAGTCTTGCTGATGGTGTAAAACTCGCACTAAAGGAAGATTTGATTCCAAAAGCTGCGGACAGAATTGTTTTCGTGATTGCTCCAATTATTTCGGCCACAACATGCTTCATGGCTTTTGCAGTTATTCCGATGACAGGAAAAGTAAGTCTCTTTGGGCACTCAACTGCCATGCAACTCACTGATCTTCCAGTTGGCGTTCTTTATGTTCTCGCAATTGCATCAGTCGGTGTTTATGGCATTGTGCTCGCTGGTTGGTCTTCAGGTTCAACTTATCCGCTTCTCGGAGGATTGCGTTCAAGCGCCCAGGTAATTTCCTACGAAGTTGCAATGGGACTCTCACTTGTAGCGGTCTTCATCTACGCAGGGTCGATGTCCACTTCTTCAATTGTGGAGGCTCAAAATAAGTGGTGGTTTGGCGTAGTGCTATTTCCTTCATTCATTATTTATGTAATCTCAATGGTTGGCGAAACTAACCGTGCACCATTTGACCTTGCTGAAGCTGAAGGTGAACTCGTAGGCGGATTTCACACCGAGTACTCATCTCTAAAATTTGCCCTCTTTTTCCTTGCTGAATATGTAAATATGGTTGTCGTTTCATCACTTGCAACTACATTGTTCCTTGGCGGTTATCACGCGCTTCCGGGTCTTGGATTCACCGAGACATGGCTGGGCGGATGGTTCACCATGGTCTGGTTCTTCGCAAAAGTAATTCTTTTCTTCTTCTTATTCGTATGGCTACGCGGAACACTTCCTCGCCTGCGATATGACCAATTTATGCAATTTGGGTGGAAAGTACTTATTCCAGTTAGCTTGATTTGGATCATGATTGTTTCAACGCTTCGAGTCATGTCCCAACAAGGCGCACCACGATTTGTCATCATTGCCTTTACTTTCGGAGTTTTGTTGCTCGTATTCGCTGGGACTTCACTCTTTGAACGTGCGAAGGAGCAACGTAAGAAAGAGGACAAGGAATCGCTCAAAGCTTTCCCTGCACCTTCATTCCCGGTTCCGCTTTTAACACCGCAATTATCAATCGGAACGGAGGAGATCAATGACTGACGATTTCAGCATCGAGAAGGCTGTTCAACAGAGCACGCAGATTCCCGAGCAATCACCATCATCATTCTTCACTCAGCTCAAGGGCTTTTGGCTTACCTTTGCAACAATGTTCAAGAAAGTTGAAACAATTCCATATCCGGAAGTGAAGCCACCTGTGGCAGAGCGCTTCCATGGACGTCATCAACTCAATCGTTATGAAGATGGTCTGGAAAAATGTATTGGTTGCGAGTTGTGTGCATGGGCTTGCCCGGCAGATGCAATCTTGGTCGAAGCAGGGGATAACACCCCAGATGCACAATTCTCTCCAGGGGAGCGCTACGGCAAGGTTTACCAAATCAATTACTTGCGTTGTATTTTCTGCGGTTTATGCATTGAAGCATGCCCAACTCGAGCTCTCACAATGACTAATGAGTACGAACTTGCAGACGATAACCGAAATAAATTAATTTTCGATAAGGAAGATTTGCTAGCTCCGCTTCGTGCTGGAATGTTGCAACCACCTCATCCAATGTATCCGGGTACTACAGACACTTCGTACTACAAAGGTGAAGTAACAGGAACCCATCCATCACAGGAAGTGAAGGCCTCCGATGCATAGCCTTTTTGCACAATCGCTACAGGCGGGAAGCACGGCAACGCCAGAAGCAGTGCAATTTTGGATACTCGCTCCACTAGCTGTGTTGGCAGCTCTTGGGATGTTACTTGTTAAAAAAGCTGTGCACTCAGCACTCTTGCTCGCATGGGTAATGATCACCCTTGCGATTCTTTATATTGCTCAAGGAGCTCTTTTCCTAGGTATTGTCCAGGTTGTTGTCTACACCGGCGCAGTCATGATGCTCTTCTTATTCATTTTGATGTTGGTCGGCGTAGATTCTTCTGACTCACTCATTGAGAACATTAAAGGTCAACGCCCTGCTGCAATTTCTGCCGCGATCGGAATTGTCGGCTTGTTACTTTCACTTATTAGCAGAGCTACCCTCAACCACCCAGCAACAGGCATTGATGCAATTAATGCAAATGGAAATGTCCAAGGACTGGCTAACGAATTGTTTACAAAATATGTCTGGGCTTTCGAAGTAGTTTCTGCGTTATTGATTACAGCGGCTCTAGGCTCGATGGTTTTAGCCCATAGCCAAAAACCAAGAAATCGTACTTCTCAAAGAGATCAATCAATTGCTCGATTCCGCGGTGAATCTTTAGCTCATGCTGCCGGCCTACCTGGTTCGGGTGTTTACGCGCTGCACAACGCGGTTGATGTTCCAGCGCTTGGACCTGACGGTCAGCCATCTCAAGCATCAATTTCTAAGGTGTTGGAAGCTCGTGGAGACATGATTGCATCCAAGCCATTTGAATTGACCGAAATTGAAGAGGAGGAGAAGTAAATGGATATTTCGAATTATTTGTACTTATCTGCAATTCTCTTCACTATTGGCGCTGTCGGAGTAGTTGTTCGCCGAAATGCGATTGTTGTTTTTATGTGCGTCGAGTTAATGCTCAATGCAGCGAATTTAGCTTTTGTAACATTCTCACGAATCAATGGTGATCTTGTTGGGCAAGTTGCCTCATTTTTTACCATGGTTGTAGCAGCGTGCGAAGTAGTAGTAGGACTTGCGATTATCGTAACGATGTATCGCTCCCGTCGATCAGCGTCTGTAGATGACGCTAGTTTGTTGAAGAGATAGTTATGACTACATCATCCAACCTCGTCTATCTCATCGCGCTGCCTCTTTTCAGTTCTGCAATTCTGCTGCTATTGGGTCGAATAGCTGACAAATGGGGACATATCGTTGCCACTTTGGTCTCTGCTTCTACATTTGTCATGGCGGCGCTGGAATTCGTTTCGATGCGCCAACGAACTGGCGATGCAAGAGCTGTTCATCAAGATCTCTTTACCTGGATTTCAGTAGGAACATTTAATGTTCACGCCTCTTTGCTTCTAGATCAACTTTCAATCTGTTTTGTTCTGTTGATTAGTGGTGTTGGAACTCTGATTCATATTTATTCAATTGCTTATATGTCACATGACCATGATCGTCGCCGCTTCTTCGCCTTCCTCAATCTTTTCGTAGCAGCCATGTTGTTGTTAGTACTGGGTGATTCCTATTTGAATCTCTATGTTGGCTGGGAAGGCGTTGGATTAGCTTCCTATCTACTTATTGGCTTCTGGAATCAAAAACCAGCCTATGCAGTCGCAGCGAAGAAGGCTTTCGTAGCTAACCGTATTGGCGATGTTGGTCTATCCCTTGCAATCATGATTGCTTTTGCTCAATTTGGTACGGTCTCATTTACTGGAGTTGCCGCCGGTGTTCCACATGCCTCATCTGCTGCCCTTACGGCGCTCGGTGCGATGCTGTTACTTGCAGCCGCTGGTAAGTCCGCTCAATTCCCATTGCAATCTTGGCTCGGCGACGCGATGGCTGGCCCAACTCCGGTCTCAGCTCTAATTCACGCAGCGACGATGGTGACCGCGGGCGTCTACCTGATAACACGTTCAAATTTTGTCTTTGATGCATCCCCAACAGCGCAAACAATGGTTTTGATTGTTGGCGGAATCACTCTTCTCTTTGGTGCTTTGGTTGGTACGGCAAAAGACGACATCAAGAAAGCACTTGCAGCCTCGACGATGTCGCAGATTGGTTACATGATTCTTGCAACTGGCCTTGGTCCAGTTGGATATGCATTCGCAATCATGCACCTACTTACTCACGGTTTCTTTAAAGCTGGAATGTTCCTCGGTGCAGGATCTGTAATGCATGGAATGAACGATGAAGTGAATATGCGGCGATATGGCGCGATTGGAAAGGTCATGCCAATCACTGCAGTGACATTTGGGCTTGGCTATCTTGCAATCATTGGTGTTCCGCCATTTGCTGGTTTTTATTCTAAAGACAAAATTATTGAAACAGCTTTCAACGCTGGTGGAACTAAGGGAATTCTTGTAGGAGGAGCCGCGCTTCTCGGCGCAGCAATTACTGCGTTCTATATGACTCGGGTAATTGTGCTTACTTTTACAGGAACAAAGCGTTGGGACGATGAAGCTCACCCTCACGAATCTCCATCATTGATGTGGATTCCAATGGTCGTTCTTGCAATTGGTTCTGTTGCATCTGGATTCTTGTTCAATTCAGGTCATGCCCTTGTTAATTGGCTAGCCCCAGTTGTGAATGCTTCTGGCGAGCACGATGCGAAGGAATTCCTCGCGCCATTAACGGTTTCATTATTAGCTTTAGGCGTTGTTGCAATCGGCGTTGCAATTGCGATTCTCAAGTACCGCTCGAATGTGGCGGTTGAGGCTCCTGAAGATGTATCAATTCTGACAAAGATTGTTCGTAGAGATCTCTTGCAAGATGATTTCAATGATCGAGTTCTTGTTCGTCCAGGACAGGCTCTTACCCGATTCTTTGTCTCGATGGATAACAACTTCATCGATGGCATTGTCCGTGGTGTCGGCGGTGTTATTGCTGTGAGTTCAACAAACCTTCGTAAGATTCAAAATGGATATGTTAGAAGCTACGCGCTCATTATGGTCATTGGCGTTCTGGCCCTCATTGCAACGATTTGGATGGTGACCCTGTGAGTAATTTGAGTATCGTGACGATTATTGAACTAGTGCCCTTGCTTGGCGTTATAGGCTTATTTGTTCTGCCAAAGGGCTCAACAACACTGGTTAAGCAATTCGCAATCGGTGTATCTATTGTGGATTTAATTCTTTCAATTATTATGGCACTGCGATTTGATCGTGGTGTTTCAGCTATGCAATTCGTCGAGTCTCGAAACTGGATAACAAGTTTTGGAATCAAATACGCTGTCGGGATCGATGGAATTGCCCTCGTACTGATTTTGATGACAACAGTTCTCGTACCAATCGTCTTGCTGGCTGGCTGGAATGAATCTGAAAATGGTCGCTGGTCACCTCGCGTTTATTACGCTCTTATCTTGGTTCTAGAGACAATGATGGTTGGCGTCTTCGCCGCTACGGATGTTTTCTTGTTCTATGTAATCTTTGAAGCAATGTTGATTCCCGTCTACTTCCTCATTGGTGGTTACGGTCGCGGCGAGCGTGCTCAGGCAGCGATGAAGTTCCTTCTTTACAGCTTGCTTGGCGGACTCTTGATGTTGGCAGCGGTTATTGGCACGTATGTAATTGCAACAAATCAAATCGGTGCAACCTTTGATGTAACTGCCCTTTCGGGGCTTCATATCGATTCAGCTACTGAGAACATGTTGTTTTTGGGCTTCTTTATTGCGTTCGCAATCAAGGCGCCTTTGTGGCCACTTCATACATGGCTTCCAACGGCTGCGAAGTCAGCTACTCCAGCAACATCAGTTCTTTTGCTTGGAGTCCTGGATAAAGTTGGAACATACGGAATGATTCGATTCTGTATCACCCTTTTCCCACATGCTGCGCACACATTCACTCCAGCAATAATTGTTCTTTCGTTGATTTCAATTCTTTATGGTGCCTTCCTTGCAATCGGACAAAAAGACATTAATGGCCTGATCGCATTTACATCAATAAGTCACTTTGGATTCATCACGCTCGGAATCTTTGCAATGACTTCTCAAGGTCTTACTGGTGCATCTCTTTATATGGTTAACCACGGTTTCTCGACGGCAGCGCTCTTCTTAGTTGCCGGCTGGATGGCCTCACGCAGAGGTTCAACCAAAATTGAAGATTTTGGTGGCTTGCAAAGAGTCACCCCAGTTATGGCATGGACATTCTTTATAGCTGGAATGTCAGCGCTTGCCCTTCCTGGGCTTTCAAGCTTTGTCAGTGAATTCCTTGTTCTTGTTGGAACTTTTACTCGCTATCCACTTGCAGCGATTATTGGTACGACCGGAATTGTTCTTGCTGCGCTATACGTTCTGTTGACAGTTCAGCGATCACTTCATGGACCAACGACTTCTGGTAACGAATCTCTTACTGATTTAAATCTACGAGAGAAAATTGCGATTGCCCCGGTCATTGCAATTCTTGTCTTCTTTGGATTCTTCCCAAAGCCAATTACAGATGTATTAAATCCTGCTTCGCATCAAGTTATGACGCGCGCTGGTGTTGAAGATCCACAACCTAAGGCAGGTAAGTAATGCTAATCGCTCCCCAACTCTCATACTCACTTCTTGCACCTATCCTCATCGTCCTAGGTGGTGCTCTCCTCGGAGTCCTTGTTGAAGCTGTGATGAAGAAGGGCTCGAGAGCCGCGATTCAAACAGCAATTGCAATTGGAACACTTGTTCTTTCATTTGCATATCTGATTCGGATTCATGGACAGAGCTCAAAGACTGCGGCGGTTGATTCTGTAGCAATTGACGGCGTGGGAATATTTATTCAAGGAACAATCCTTGTTTTATCCCTCATTGCTGTTCTATATATTGCAGATACTGATAATTTCACCGCGCAGGCATCGGCAGTTCCAGGGTCGGAAGAAGAACGTGCTGCGGTTGTTGCTGGTAAGCAACAGACTGAAGTCTTTCCACTAACTCTCTTTGCGGTAAGTGGAATGCTTCTGTTCCCAATCGCAACTGATCTCATCACACTTTTCGTTGCACTAGAAGTCTTGTCGCTGCCTCTTTACTTGATGGCTGGGCTATCTCGACGCCGCCGATTGCTTTCTCAAGAAGCAGCTCTCAAGTATTTCTTGCTCGGCGCCTTCTCATCAGCCTTCTTCTTATTTGGCGCGGCATTCCTCTATGGATATTCTGGCAGCATTACTTTGGACGGAATCGCAACAGCTATTTCTGCAAATAGCGCAAATGATGTCTTTCTCTTGATCGGAATAGTATTTCTTTCTGTTGGACTTCTTTTCAAGATTGGCGCAGTTCCATTCCATTCCTGGACTCCAGATGTCTACCAAGGGGCTCCAACCCCAATTACAGGCTTTATGGCTGCTTGTACAAAGATTGCTGCGATGGGAGCAACTCTTCGTATTTTCTACGTTGCTTTCGGCCAAGCTGAATGGCAGTGGAAACCAATCATTCTGACAATTGCTATCTTGACGATGGTTGTTGGCGGAATTGCGGCTATTGCACAACGCGATGTAAAGCGAATGCTCGCTTTTTCTTCAATCGCACATGCAGGCTTCTTGCTTGCAGCAGTTTTGGCCCTCAATGCTGACGGACTTAAAGGTGCTCTTTTCTATCTTGCGACATATGGTTTCACAACACTTGGAGCATTCGGCATTATTACCCTTGTTCGAGATTCAAGTGGCGAAGTAACTGATCTCAATCGCTGGGTAGGACTTGGAAAGAAGTCGCCGCTCGTCGCATCTATATTTACATTGTTCTTACTCAGCTTTGCTGGAATTCCGCTGACAAGCGGTTTCATTGCGAAATTCTCTCTTTTCACAGGTGCATACGAGAGTGGAAATACCGTAGTGGTTGTTGTTGGCGTTCTTACCTCTGCAATCACCGCCTTCTTCTACCTGCGCGTTGTTGTGATGCTCTTCTTTACCGATCCTAAGAGTGATTCAGTAAGTGTTGTGATTCCATCAATTATGACGCGCGCAGCAATAGCAATTTGTGCAATCGTTACTATCGTTTTGGGTGTTGCCCCGTCGCTCCTTCTTAATACCGCACAAACCTTCGCAACCTTCATTCGCTAATGTCACTTGGAATTCCTAACCTTGACTCGGGGTTAGAAAGCGAACTCGTAGCCAATATGGCACGCGTGGAGGAGCTACTTCGTTCCCACATTGTCGGGAAATATCCTCTCGTCATTGAAACCTCTCGCCACTTAGTTGAGGCTGGTGGAAAGCGCTTGAGGCCACTTCTCACACTTCTGGGTGCACAATTTGGTCAGCCGAATAATGAAAAAGTTATTCAAGCAGCAGTTGTTTGCGAGTTAACTCACCTTGCAACTCTTTATCACGATGATGTTATGGATGAAGCGCCCCTTCGCCGTGGAGTAGAAAGTGCAAACAATCGCTGGGGCAATACGGTTGCAATCCTGACTGGTGATTATCTTTTTGCAAAGACCTCAGCCCTACTTGCTGATCTTGGTCCGGAAGCAGTTCGTATTCACGCACAAACATTTGAGCGGCTAGTCATTGGCCAAATTATGGAGACTCAAGGTCAGGCTGAAGGAATGTCCCTTCTTGATCACTACACACAAGTGATTGCAGATAAAACGGGTTCTCTTATTGCAACTAGCGCTCGGTACGGAGCGATATTTGCTGGTGCTTCGGCCAAAGACATTGAAATTTTGACTCAATACGGTGAAAAAATTGGGATTCTTTTTCAATTGGCCGACGACATCATCGATATTGCAAGTGAGACCGACGAATCAGGAAAGACTCCAGGAACAGATCTTCGTGAAGGTGTGCCGACAATGGTCACCGTTCACATTCTTGAATCCAATAGCCCTGATGACGCAGATCTAAAAGCACTGCTTTCTGCCCCTATTCATGATGAGGAGATTGTGGCATCTACGCTCAAGGCTCTTCGCACTCATACGGCGATGAAGATTTCACGTGATTTGCTAGTTAAGTATGCCGATGAAGCGAAAGGTTTGGTTGCCGACCTTAGCAATTCACCAGCTAAAGACGCCCTAGTCAGCTTGTGCGACGCGATTATTACTCGAACTGCCTGATTTAACTAAATCTGTTCCCAACGCAATTAGTGCAATCCAAATAATTAGGAATCCAACCCATCGCCCAATCGGCATTGCCTCGTGTCTAACCACCACTCCAATTAAGAATAGAATTGTTGGAGTTATGTATTGCAAGAGTCCGATTATGGTTAACGGTAATCTGTTTGTGGAGCCGTTAAACATTAATAATGGAATCGCCGTTACCGCGCCTGCAAGGATTAAAAGCGCTGTAAGTCCGGCGCTATGGCCAAATTGACCTGTGCCTTTTGTGCCCATCCACACCAAGTAACCCCCATAAGGGATGAATGAAATGATGGTTTCAATTGTAAGACCCTCTAAAGCGCCAAGTCCAAGTTGCTTCTTGACTAGACCATAGCTACCCCATGAAGTTGCAAGCGCTAATGCAATCCACGGAGGCCTGCCAAAATCGACTGTCAATACAAGGACACCGATTGCAGCAACAATTACTGCAAACCACTGCAATTTGCGCATTTTCTCTTTCAAGAGAAGTACTCCAAAAGCAATGATTATCAAGGGATTTATATAGTAACCGAGGGCGCACTCAACAACATGACCATGATTAACTCCCCATATATAAACAAGCCAATTCACTGAAACGAGCGCTGTTGAGAGAGTGAGGCGCTTCATGACGTGGGGATTTTTTAAGAGCGCCAAGGTTGAGGATAGTTTCTTTGTGGCTGCAAGTAATAAAATGCAAAATACAAGGGACCATACTACTCGGTGGGCGACAATTTCAATGGAATTAGCGGGTTTCAAGAGCGGCCAATAAAGCGGGAATAATCCCCATGTTGCATAAGCTGAAACACCAAGGGTTAAACCTATTTTGTAGTTCCGTTCATGACTCATCAGGAATCGGGTGCTATCTAAAGTTCACGAATTGAACTGCAAACTCCCAAGGAGCTCCTTTGACTTGAGCCATTGCTTCTTGTAAATCGTCACGGCTCTTGCTGACCACGCGGAGTTCATCACCTTGGATTTGGGTCTTAAGAGATTTAGGACCTTCCTCTTTTAAGAATTTAGCAATCTTCTTAGCATTTTCAGTCGAAAGACCTTCTTTTAAATCACAGGAAATCTTATAAATCTTGCCACTGAGTTGTGGATCCTTTGCATCAAGATGCTTGAGAGAGACACCGCGCTTAATGAGTTTCTCTTTGAAAACTTCTAAAACGGCTTTCGCACGCTCTTCGCTATCTGCCTCGATATTTACTTTCTCAGATGTCTTTTCAATCTTTGCACCAGTATTTTTAAAATCAAACCTGGTAGCAATTTCTCGATCAGTCTGATTGAACGCGTTATCAACTTCCATATGATCTATTTTCGAAACAATATCGAAACTGGAATCAGCCATTTCGACCCTCCTGCTTTCTAATTTCTTTACGTGATAAAAGTATGTGTCCAAGGAAGCCTATAACTAAAGCAAAAATAATGCCTACGTTTGCATAGGCCCACGAACCTGTTTTCCCACCTATCGCCCCCATGAAGTAGCCCTGCCAGGACAACCACGAGGCAAAACTATTGGTGACGAAGCCCCACCCGATTATCGAACCAATTACTAGCAAGCTTGTGGATCGCAGGTTCCACGAACCATAGCGACCAGATGGCTTGAATAATTCATCTTCGGCATAATCCTTTTTACGCAAAATCACATCTGCAACAAAAATGGCCGACCAGACAGCGATCGGGACGCCCAAAGTGATGAGAAATCCTTGAAATGGCCCAAAGAAATTTTTCTTTATCCAAACAATATAAATAGTTCCGAAGGTCATGATTGCGCCATCGATTGATGCTGCAATATGTCTCTTTACCGGCAATCCAATTGTGACGAGAGCAATTCCTGATGAGTAGAGGTCAAGAATTGAGCCACCGATCAGGCCCAGAACGGCCACGAGAGCGAAGGGAATGAGATACCAAGTGGGCAGCAGAGTCGTAAGGGCTCCGATGGGATCCGCGGCTATCTTGTCGTTCATTTCAGGACTACTTCCCGCTAGTGCGCTGCCATAAATGACCAATAGAACCGGAACAATAGATGCACCAAAAACTGTCCAACCCACAACAGCTCTGCTCGAAGTGTTTCGCGGCAAGTATCGAGAATAATCCGCTGCCGAATTCACCCAACCAAGGCCTATGCCGGTAATTCCAAAGATCATTGCCCCCATAAACGCCGGCAGGTTTCCATGGTGAATGTGAGAGACGAGAGACCATTTAATTGAGTGTGCCGTCAATGCAATATATCCGATTGTTAAAACAATCGTAGCTAGAGTTAACAAACGCTGGATGCGCATAATCGTTTTAAAACCAAGAACTCCACCGAAAATTGTCAACCCGGCGGAGAGAAGAAACCCTATAACTGCCGAGAGATTATGGTTAATGTGACCAACTCGAACAAACACTGTTTGAAAAGCAAGAGTTGCAAGAGAAACAAGAACCGTTTCCCATCCTACAAAAATTAAATACGAGAGAAATCCAGGAATAACATTCCCTTTAACTCCGAAAGCTGCGCGAGAAAGAGTCAACGTCGGTGCATTTGCGCGCTTTCCAGCGAGTGAACTCACTCCAACAAGAACAAAAGAGCCAACCGTTCCAACTGCTGCTGCGAATGTCGCCTGCCAAAACGAGATGCCAAAACCCAGAAAGAAAGAGCCGTATGAAAGTGCTAGAAATGAAACGTTTCCAGCTGCCCAAGGCCAAAACAATGAGCGAGCAGAACCATGCCGCTCATGGGTTTCAATGAAATTTGCACCGTTAAGTTCAATACGTGAAGTCATTGGAGGATTCTAGTGGAGTAACGCTATATGGCTTGATGGCGGGCGCAACTGCGACTAGATTGAGCATGTGCTTTTAAATAGCGTCAGCGTTGATGAACTCGCCCGAGATGAAGAATCTCTCAAGCGTTTTCTACGTACCTTACCGCCAGTTGATCAGGTGGGAGTTGAAGGGCGAGCTGCAATGCTTTCTACGCGGTCTATCAAGAACGCAAGCAAGAATTTCGCAATTGATTTAGCAATCCGCATGGTTGATCTCACGACTTTAGAAGGGGCGGATACCCCAGGGAAAGTTAAGGCTTTGTGCAATAAAGCTGTAAGACCAGATCCCACTGATTCAACAGTCCCGCATGTTGGCGCGGTTTGTGTTTATAACGACATGGTTTCAATAGCTCGTGCGCATTTGGATTCGATAGGCGGTCACGATGTACCTGTTGCCGCAGTCTCCACGGCCTTCCCATCTGGACGGGCAAGTCAGGCAGTAAAGATTCAAGATACAAAAGACGCTCTTGACGCCGGAGCCAGTGAAATCGATATGGTTATTGATCGTGGAGCTTTTCTCTCTGGCCGCTACGGTGAAGTTTTTGACGAAATAAAACTTATCAAATCTCTTTGTGGAGAAAAGGCGCACCTCAAAGTTATTTTTGAAACGGGAGAACTCGTTACATACGACAACGTGCGAAAAGCCTCCTTTATGGCGATGTTAGCTGGAGCGGATTTCATCAAGACGAGCACTGGAAAAGTTGCTCCTGCAGCAACACCCCCAGTGGTACTCGTGATGTTGGAGGCAGTTCGTGATTTTCACATAATGACAGGTCGCAAAGTTGGAGTTAAGCCAGCTGGCGGAATTCGAACAACAAAAGACGCTATCAAGCAATTAGTTTTGGTTAATGAAACCGCCGGCGAAGAATGGCTTTCACCGAACCTTTTCCGTATCGGGGCAAGTGCTTTACTCAATGACCTACTCATGCAACGAATGAAGATGCGCGATGGTCGCTACTCAAGCAGCAACTACGTCACGCTGGACTAGAAGGTAGATATGACTAAATTCGAATATGCCCCCGCACCTGAGTCGACGTCAATTGTTGATCTCAAGAGTGAGTACGGATTGTTTATTAATGGAAAGTTTGTGGCCTCTAAAGGTGGGAAGACTTTTGTAACAATTAACCCAGCAAATGAAAAAATCTTGGCAAAAGTAGCTTATGCCAGCAATTCGGATGTTGATAAGGCTGTAATCGCTGCTACTGAAGCCTTTAGGAAGACCTGGTCTAAAACTTCTCCATCTGAACGAGGTAAGTACCTCTACCGTATTGCCAGAATTCTTCAGGAGCGCGCCCGAGAGTTTGCAGTTCTTGAGACTATGGATAATGGAAAACCAATTCGCGAGACCCGCGATATCGATATTCCGTTGGCAGCAGCGCACTTCTTTTATCACGCCGGTTGGGCAGATAAGTTGGAATTTGCTGGAGTTGGAAGCAATCCAAAGCCCCATGGTGTTGTTGGACAGATTATCCCTTGGAATTTTCCCCTGCTCATGCTTGCATGGAAAGTCGCACCTGCATTGGCAACAGGCAACACGGTCGTATTAAAGCCAGCAGAAACTACTCCGTTAACAGCTCTACTATTTGCAGAAGTTTGTCAACAAGCGGGATTACCTGCAGGCGTTCTTAATATAATTACAGGCGATGGAGCGACAGGTGCTTATCTCGTTAACCATCCGGGAATACAAAAAATTGCATTTACTGGATCAACGCAGGTCGGCAAAGGAATTGCCAGAGCAATTTCTGGGACAAGTAAAGCTCTTACTCTAGAACTTGGTGGAAAAGGCGCAAATATTATTTATGATGATGCAGCAATCGATGAGGCTGTCGAAGGAATTATTAGCGGAATATTCTTTAACCAAGGGCATGTGTGCTGTGCAGGATCTCGTTTATTAGTTCAAGAGAGCGTTCTTGATGAAGTTACGGAAAAATTAAAGCGTCGCATGTCTTTGATTCGCGTTGGCGATCCGCTCGACAAGAACACTGATCTTGGTGCAATCAATAGCAAGGCTCAACTTGAAAAGATTCATGAACTCGCCAATTCTGGTGATTCTGAAGGAGCGCAACGCTGGAGTCCAGAATGCGAACTTCCCGGAGCAGGATTTTGGTTCAAACCCACAATATTTAGTGGAGTTGCACAATCTCATCGAATTGCTCGCGAGGAGATCTTTGGGCCAGTTCTCTCAATATTGACCTTTAGAACCCCTCAAGAAGCGATTGAGAAAGCGAATAACACCCCATTTGGGCTCTCGGCAGGTATATGGACTGACAAGGGATCAAAGATTCTCTGGACAGCGCAGAGACTGAAGGCTGGTGTTATCTGGGCTAATACATTTAACAAATTTGACCCTGCAAGCCCATTTGGTGGCTACAAAGAATCAGGCTGGGGACGAGAAGGTGGACGTCACGGTCTTGCAGCATATGTAAAGGTGGCTAAATAAATGGCGCGCATCGATGTTCTTAAGACTTACAAGCTTTATATAAATGGAGCCTTCCCTCGCGGAGAATCTGGCCGTGTTTATGAAGTCAAAGATAGTAAAGGCGCATTTCTAGCCAACCCTTGCCAAGCATCACGAAAAGATTTACGTGAAGCGGTTGTTGCCGCTCGCGCTGCTCAAAATGGCTGGGTGAGTGCTACGGCATATTTGCGTGGTCAGATTCTGTACCGCGCTGCAGAAATGATGCAAGCGCGCAAATCAGAATTTGTAGATGCAATCATCGCACTTGAAGGAAAGAGTCCTAAAGCTGCCAGCGACGAAGTTGAATCTGCGATAGATACGTGGGTTTGGTATGCGGGTTGGAGCGACAAGGTTTCAACAATTGCAGGTTCTACTAATCAAGTTTCTGGACCTTTCTACAACTTCACAATTCCTGAAGCGGTGGGAGTGGTCACAATATTTGCTGAAGCAAAATCAACTCTGCTCTCGCTTGTAAGTTCAATTGGCGCAGCCATATCAACCGGTAATACTTGCATTGTTATTGCGGCAGAAAAAGCACCTCTGACCGCAATTACGTTGGCTGAGGTACTTGCGACGAGTGATCTTCCACATGGAGTTGTGAATATCTTGACTGGAAAATCTGCTGAACTAGTTTCATGGGTTGGTTCACACATGGATATTGATGCGGTTGATGTTTCTGGTCTTACAAAGAAACAAGAAGCGGATGTAAGACTTGAAGGGGCTGAAAATTTAAAGCGGATTCACCGGTTTACAGAGGTTCGCTCTGCTCAAAGGATCTTGTCGTTTGTTGAAAATAAAACCGTTTGGCATCCAATCGGCATTTAGTTATTCAGCAGCTATCTTTGCGTAGGCTGGCTTAACAACCTCATCGATGATTTTGAGACGTTCATCAAAAGGAATAAATGAACTTTTTAAGGCATTTATTGTGACTCGCTGAAGGTCTTGGAAAGTCCAATCAAATGCGCCAACCACTTGTTCCATCTCGTAGGACATTGATGTGCGGCTCATTAAACGATTATCGGTATTTAGTGTTACGCGGAAACGTAGCTTGGATAGAAGTCCAATTGGGTGGGATTTTATGTCTTTGACTGCGCCGGTTTGTAAATTAGAAGTCGGGCAAAGTTCTAGCGGAATACGTCGGTCTTTTACGTAGGCGGCAAGTTGCCCCAGCTTTGGAGTTGGTCCACTGACATCAATATCATCGATAATTCGAACTCCGTGTCCAAGTCTTTCAGCGCCACACATTTGAATTGCTTGCCAAATAGATGGCAAGCCGTATGCCTCACCAGCGTGAATTGTGAAGTGAGCATCTTCTTGGCGAAGGTAATTAAAAGTTTCTAATTGATTTGTTGGTGGAAATCCATCTTCAGGTCCAGCAATATCAAAACCAACTACGCCTTTTTCACGATATTCTACAACTTTTTCGGCAACTTCTTGTGCAACGTCATTTTGGCGAAGAGCGCAAAGGAGAGATTCAACTCGTATTGTGAAACCTTCTTGTGCTGCATCTTTCTCACCTAGGCGATACCCCTCAATAGTTGCTTGGATAATTTCATCGAGGCTAAGTCCATTTTGAGTAAAAAGTTCTGGAGCGCCTCTAACTTCTGCGTAGACAACCCCATCACGTGCTAAATCAAGAGCGCATTCTCGAGCAACTCGAATAATATCTTCACGAGTTTGCATGACGGCAACGGTATGTTCGAAAGTTTCCAAATAGCGTTCGAGGGATCCTGAATTACATGACTCCTCAAACCAATCCGCAAGTTTTACCGGATCAGTCGATGGCAAGGTATAGCCAATTCGCGCGGCTATATCGATGATGGTTTGAGGGCGCAGTCCACCGTCAAGGTGATCGTGCAAGAGAACTTTTGGAAGTCGCTTAATTTGCTCGTGAGTGGGCTTCTTAGTGAGTGACAATTTATCCTTCAATTCGGTCGATAATTAAGGGTAGGCGATGAATCGGATCGGTTTGCGAACCTATCGTGAACGAAGCGTTAAGTGCTTCTAAAGCTCTATCAAATCGGGGGCTTTCATCAGTGTGCAGGGTATAAAGCGGAGAACCTGCTTGGATATGTTCGCCCGGCTTTGCGTGTATTTCAATACCTGCGCCAAGTTGGAGTTTTTCACCTTGTACTGCCCGTCCTGCGCCTAAGCGCCATGCAGCAATTCCAACTGACATTGCATCCATATGGGTCACAACTCCCGAAGTGGGAGCGAGAAATTCTTGACTCTCTTTTGCTACAGGAAGTTTTCCGTCTGGATCTCCACCTTGCGCTGAAATCATGCGGCGCCAGTGGTCCATTGCAGCGCCATTTTTCAGGGCATCTGCAGGATCCATAAGGGGAGTTATCTTTGCGGCATCCAACATTTCGCGAGCAAAAATTACTGTCAACTCGATGATGTCACTGGGGCCGCCACCAGCTAATACCTCGACAGATTCACGAACTTCAAGGGCGTTACCAGCGGTTAGACCTAGCGGAATATCCATCGCAGTAACGAGTGCGCGAGTTGTAACTCCGGCGCGCTTGCCGAGTTCAACCATGGTTCGTGCAAGTTCGCGTGCATCATCAGGATCACTCATGAAAGCCCCAGACCCCGTCTTTACATCCAAAATTAGTGCGCTTGTACCTTCCGCGATCTTTTTGCTCATGATGCTTGAAGCAATAAGGGGAATTGCCTGCACGGTTGCAGTGACATCTCGAAGTGCATATAACTTTTTGTCGGCAGGGGCCAGACCCGCGCCAGCCGCGCAAATTACCGCACCGACATCTTGCAAGACCTTCAACATTTCTGCATTTGTAAGTGATGCACGCCAACCGGGTATTGATTCCAATTTATCGAGCGTTCCTCCTGTGTGGCCAAGCCCGCGTCCAGATAATTGCGGAACTGCGCCACCACATGCTGCAACGAGAGGAGCCAATGGAAGAGTGATTTTGTCGCCGACTCCACCTGTTGAATGCTTATCAACGGTTGGGCGAGAAAGCGCCGACCAATTCATTCGTTCTCCTGAATTAATCATTGCATCAGTCCAGCGCGATATTTCTCGTGAATTCATGCCGTTGAGCAAGATTGCCATGAGGAGCGCCGACATCTGCTCGTCAGCGACAACTCCGCGCGTATAGGCGTCGATTATCCAATCAATATGAGCATCTGATAATTCGTGCTTATCTCTCTTTGCGCTGATTACTTCAACAGCTGCAAATGGTTCACTCATTTTTTATGTTCCTCTAAATCGTCAGGTCCAAATGCCCATGGCAGCAAGGTAGACATCGGTGTTGGCCCATCGGGAGTCATAAATAGGAAATCATTTCCACCATGTTCAAAAAGTAGTTGTCGGCAACGACCGCATGGCGAAAGGAAATTTCCATTGCTATCGACGCAGACTGCTGCGATCAAACGCCCACCACCGGAAGCGATTAAGTTTGATACCAATCCACACTCGGCGCAGAGTCCCAACCCATAGCTCGCATTTTCAACATTACAGCCCGTGACAATTCGCCCGTCACTAACAAGTGCGGCTACGCCAACTGGGAAATTTGAATACGGAGCATATGCTTTCAACATAATTTCTTTCGCTTCATCATGAAGAAGTTCCCAATTAATAGATGTCATCAATGACTTCCACGTGAGTACGGAACACCATCTGCTGCTGGGGCTCTCACTCTTCCTACGAGTCCAGACACTGCGATGATCGTTGCAATGTAAGGAACCATGAGCATGAATTCAGATGGAATAGAGACACCAATAATCGAGAGCGTTCCTGAAAGATTATCTGCAAAACCGAATAGCAATCCTGCTGTAACGGCGCCCATCGGTGTCCATTTACCGAAAATAAGGGCTGCGAGAGCGATAAAACCAGCGCCCGCGGTCATCTCTTTGCTGAAGCTTCCTACGGAGCCGACAGTGAAATACGCCCCACCTAAACCAGATACAAGTCCTGCGAGGATGACATTTCGGAAACGAAGCTTGTTTACATCAATGCCGACAGAATCTGCGGCTTCAGGATGTTCACCAATTGCTCTGGTACGCAAGCCCCATTTGGTTTTAAATAATGAGAATGAAATCAAAGCAACGATTGCATACATCAAATAAACAATAATTGTTTGATTAAAGAATATTGGCCCAACGATGGGAAGCTTGCCCAAAATTGGAATTTCTAAGCGAGCGAATGACGGTCCCGTATTCCATGTGGAGGAGTAAGGAATCAAGAGTTTCTTATATAAGAAGTCTGTAAGCCCAATAACGAGTACGTTTAGCACGAATCCTAGAATCACCTGATCGACCGAGAATTTAATTGCAAAGGTTGCCAAGAGGAGCGAGATTAGCGCACCTGCAAGTGGTGCAACTAGTAATCCCCATGTTGTTTTGTGAGTCAAACTTGCGATAACTCCGGAAGCAAACGCGCCAGCCAAGAGTTGGCCCTCGATCGCAATGTTGATGACTCCAGAACGTTCACAAAGCAGTCCTGACATTGATCCAAAGATGAGAGGCACGGCAAGCATGAGGCTTCCTTGGAGGAGGCCAGTCATAGGAATAAATTTTCCGTTAGCGGCCCAACACAGGAAAGACATTAAGAGCGAAAATCCAGCAATAGCTGTTCCCGGAAGGGGACTTTTGTTCGAGCGCACTAGAAATACGCCAAGTAATGCAGCAAGGATGCCAATACCAGAGAAGATTTTGGAGCCAGTCGTGGATTGAATTACCCACTCATGAATGATTACCCACTCTTTACCAAGCAAAAATCCAAAAGTGGTTTTATTGCTGGAGGC
>Ga0304729_1000472_pt1 | contig 29968 bp, 41 predicted proteins | sample C_131016_MF_Meta_FD_190475 | JGI IMG/M metagenome (GOLD analysis project Ga0304729, IMG submission 190475) | Freshwater microbial communities from Lake Croche, Canada to study carbon cycling - C_131016_MF_MetaG (v2) (version 2) | ecosystem: Environmental > Aquatic > Freshwater > Lake | place... | reverse complement strand
ACAGGAGCAATGGACATCTCTTTCCGATCCTGTGGGTATATAAAGTTGTGTAGTCGTTTTCGTATCCAATTAACCATTTTGTTTTTCCTCTTGTAATGTAAGTGCCTTCATAATCTCAAGGCGTTCATATGCTTCTTTAAGACCAGGATGTTTTTCCATACGTGCTTTAAAGCCAATTTCTTCATTGCGCTTTTCACGTGCCCAGTCTAGTAATGATTCTGCTTCGTCGTTTAGGCCCACTGTGGCATCGGGCATGTTTAGTCTGGTCCAAGTAGTACCATCATATACTTCCAGACACTGACTACTGGTATTAAAACGCAAGTTGCCAACACCTTGTGCACCACCGTAGTTGTTAACGTAGGTACTAGCAGTGCCACCCATGACCTGCATGTATCTGCCACGAGGATGAATATCTTTAATCATGCACGTTCGCGTAGTGTGGGAATGTCTCGTGCAATAGCCTCACGCAAGGCCTCTTCTATAAACGCATTGAATGTCATGTTACGTTCATGTGCCATCTTCATGTATTTAAGCAATTCTTCATCACTAAAGTCAACAGGTACACTGACATGGGTATCGTAATCATCACCTGCAAAGATTGCCTGTGCTTTTTCTAACCAATCCTCGTCAACTTCAAGATCAATATAATTGACACCTTCCCATGCCTCGTCAACAATGCCGCGTGACTTGCACTCTAAACTATGTGCTCGTACATAAGCAGGATTGATCAAACGATATGCACGTTCACGGGCAAAATCGTGTGCTTCTACACAATATACCGCCTGTGTTCGCGTATCAAAGATGATGTTAAAACTACTGCCTTCGTGGTCACCGTCCCACGAGGTCAAACAATGTGCGTTGTTGCCAAAACTATACCAAGTATAAGCGTCGCCTTCTGTGACACGGTGTTGTACAACGTCTAGCCAATCTTTAAGTTTAATCATGTCTTCTCCGGATAAGGTGCTGATAAAAAGTCTACAAAATTTTGTATGTTGTCACTAATGCGTTTCAAATCATACTTGCCACAGAACTTTAGGAATTTTGTACCAATCTGCGGCGTAGTTTTAACCACACTATTCTCTGCAATAGTTGTTGCAATGTCGACTTTGACCGCATCGGGCTGTGCGGCCAAATCCACAATCACCACATTACGCTGATAGTCATCTAGTACACGATGCTCCTCGCCATTATGGTCGACCCAACGTTGCAGCATGAGATTGTTCCACGCGAAGCCTTTGCTTGCACGATCTTCAAATGCCTCTTGTAGTCCCACTTTGTTCTTAGTGCCTTTGGTACGCACTCCGGGATACGCTGAGAACACATTGTCTGTGGCATCTCCACGCATACATTTCTCAAACAAGATCCACTTGGGATCGGGTATGCGTTTAGGCTCTTTAGTTTTCTTATCTATGACCAACTTGCCTTTTTTGTCTAGTATACCATTTAGTGTATGTAACTCATCGCTGATACCGTTGTACTGCACAACATTAGTGGCCAGCAACTGATAAAAGTCTGTGTCGCTTGACACAATCACATGGCTATCTGCAGGGTGTGCTTGAATCCATCCTGCCACCAAGTCATCCGCTTCCAGTGCCGAGTGCCGGAGAACAGTACAATTTGAACTTTCGGTGAAGAATGTTTTAAGAGCATCAAATGTTTCCCAAAAGAGCTTGTCTTCTTCTGCTTCGGTTTCTGTAAGCGCCGCACGGGCGACTGAACGGTTTTTCTTATAGGGCTCATAATAGTCCTTGCGCCACGAACGGCCTTCTAAACAGATTACAACATGATCTGCCTTTTGATCACGAAACGCTTTGGCAATACTGCTAAGGGTGACGTGTGCCGCAAAGCCCAGTTTATCCCAAGTGTCTGCTTGACGATGGGCACTATGACGGGCACGGAAGAATGTATTAGCTGCATCAACAATTAGATATTTCATGTATTCATTATAGCAGTATATTATTTATGTGTCAAGCACAATTGAACAATTTGGGCGTATAAGTGTTCGGCCCAAGCACGATGGGCGTCAGGCCCAAAGTGGTAACTATTTTTACTTACCGGCGCAAACCCTTTATTGATGCACCATTCGTAGTAAGTGCCTTGGGGGTTATAGGGTTCCAGGTACGAGTTGTCCCATGTATAAGTCGTCCCAACTTGGTCGGCATCAAAGTAACTGTAAGTGTTAAAGAATAAATGTTTGATGCCATGGCGTTTAAGGTCCAAATGAAATTGGTGTACTTTGCTGTGCGCCTGACGCATTTCATTGGCCCAATCTAGCTCACTGACGTATTTGGGATATTGTTCCTTTAACCATAGGGGCCAGTCTGCTCCTACTCCTCCAGCATTGACTTGCCATGCGATACCAGTTGCTGGATCTTGAAACTCCTTACGTTCCCACGTACTCCATCCTATTACAACAAAGTCTGCCTTCCCTGCAGGAAGTCCTTGTACACCAGTAAAGTACTGCCATGTGGTTCTTATGATACGGTGATTACTACTTGCACTTTCGGCATCACAGTGCAATTGGCAGTTCATTTTATTGGCCAATACTTGCCCGTAACTGACTTCAAGGTTGTCAGGATGTGGCAATCGACCCAGTGTATGGTACTTGCTGTCATCTTCGGCAAAGCAATATGTATTAACTGCCTCTGCTCCGGCACTATGACTATCGCCGTTTACGTATAGTATCATTTAAAATTTGGATGGAATACTTTTAGCATTTCCTCGCTAGTATGCCCATTGAACCTATTGGCCTTTAACCACTCGTAGTAGTTAGGCCACGGATACTGTTTAATGTAGTTGTTCCTTGCACGGTTATAAGCAAAGAATGCTTCGGCCATAGCACGATCGGTATCAGTTAGTTCTATTGTTTTAAACTGTGTACGATCTGTATCTGTGGCCACAACCATACGTAAGTACATTTGATGCCAAAAGTGTGTAAGTCTTGATTCAAGGTCCGGACGTTCTTCATTTACTACATCTGCAAACAGGTGTAACTTATCTGCGGCAAATGCTCTGCGATTATCCCAGAACGGTCCACTGCGCTTGCTTAGACCAAAGTTAAACAACAATCGTAAGTTGCGTTCTTCCATAACAATTTGGTGTTGTTTGTTGTAGTCCTCACGTGGATCATCTGCATCTAGTACACGGAATAAATCCTCTAATGCCCTTCCATGGATATCAAATGTGGGTGCATCGTATGGGTCAACAAATGCGGCTGCAATACCAATTGGCAATACATTATCTTGCCAGGGATTGGTGTAATACCCAGGAGACCATTGTAATAGTCTTGGCTCAACAAATCGTGTACCCGCGGTCAATTCTTTTAATCTTTGTAACGGTAACGCAGGATCTGTACATGTACTATTAAACACATAACCGTTGCCTATTCTATGATACAAATTAACTTTAAAACGCCACCCGTGATCCTCACCAAAGATACCAGTGCCACCGCTCATTTCTTTTGCTGGGTCTAGATATCGACTTGGACATACCCATGCACTATCCGGGTAGTCGCCTTTCATATCGTTCCATGTAGCGTTCGGTGCGTGTTTTAACAACGCTCTAGCAAACCCTGTAGCATCAATAAACAAATCTGCGGCTAACTCTGTACCGTTTTCTAATTTTAACTTTTCGATACCGCCACGGGCATTTAGATCTGCGCCCACAACTGCACTGGAAATATGTGTTGCATGGCGGCCAACAGTTTCTTTCAGTAATGCCACTGTTTGTTCTGCATCAATATGGTAACTATAACCTTCTGCAGGCCGCATTATGTATTGATTGTTGTTGTCGTATGGTGCTGAGTTAGTTGATGTAAAATGGCCGCTTTCGTTTACTTCTGCAACATAGTCACTAAAGTCTTTGTTGTTGTGTTTGTTAATGGCCATCCATGCTTGTTGTACACCAACATCGCCAGATTTACGACTCCATGGCTCTAAGAAATCAGGGTAATCATATTCACCATAAAACTTTGTCAGTGCGCCTACTTTAAGATTAAAAAACTTTCCATGTGCTACACTACTATTGTCGTGCCAGAAGTTGGTTAAATGGAAACCGTATTTGTAAATAGCACCTGTGCGCCACATAAACATGCGGTCATCTTCTAAACCGATTAGTCGTTTTAAGTCATAAGGAGCACTCCACCCTAGTGTTTCGCCTACACCTAGTCGTGCGTGTTTGTCACTGTCAACGACAGTAATACCAATATCAGGTCGTTTATGTTTAAAGGCAGCGGCAGTGTACCAACCGCCAAATCCCCCACCTATGATTACTATGTTTTTTATTGTCATTCACTGTAAATGGGATTGGGAATCTCTAGTTCAAACACAAAAAACTTTGCACTATCAGTATCCTTAAGAGTTTCCATTGTGCGGTTTTGTTCGGCTTCGGCTTGTGATATATAAAACCCAGTGCCAACATAACTGGCCCCAGTGGCAGTGGCCCCAGTGCTACTAAAATGCAATCCAGTTTTGGTGGACATTTTTACAAGTTGGTAGATTGTAAGAGTCTTTGCAATAGGTACTGGTCCCATCAGCTGGCCTCTGTTCGTCCGTCGCCTAGGTCTTTTTTGTCAATTACTCTAGGACGAGCATCATAAGGTTGGTTGGCCTCCCACTGCTCAAAATTTTCCATTACCACATTTCGGCACACATCCTGGAACCAGCGATCCACAATGGCACTGTCTTCTTCGCCAGGCTTACTTTGATAGCCGGCACGTACCAAATTAGTAACAAACTTGTCGTTCCAGTCTAGTTCAAATGCACCGTTACCAATGTTATCGGGATCAAGTTCTACACTGATTACACTGACCCAAGGTTCTCCTCGTTCTGTTGCAAGGTCCTTGGGGCTTTTGACCGCAAACTCTACTTTTTTAGTAGTAGTCTTTTTTGCAGGAGTTTTCTTAGCTGCTGTCTTTTTTGCAGGTACAGTTTTCTTTGTTGCCATATATGTTCCTTAAATCCAATGCTGTGCCAACACCATTAGGCTGAGCCAAGCCCACATGGTATTAAAGCCAACTAGTGTGGGCAATGCCTTTTTGCGACTGGCCCAAATTAGTGTAACACTGGTTAGCAGTGTTAGATAATACAGTTCCCAGATTTGGATACCAAAGATCAAACCAGGAATGATGATGATTGCTTTGGCTAACCAACTAACAAATTCAACTGTATTGTAACCTGTCCAGTATTCTTTTGTAAACCACATCATGTAGCAGTCACGCATATTGCGCCAACCGCTGTGGCTATAACTAATAACCATTAATACTAGCCATACACCTACTGCTAATAAAATTTGATTTTGTGTCATTTAGGTTCCCCATTCGTTTTTAAAGAGTGGCACTTGTAGTCTATCACTGTACCGCCAGCCTTTTCGCATTGCCATTTCTGCCACTGCACGATTGTTAAGGGTATACACCCGCTCAACACCACCAACAGGCATGACATATACATGACCCGTAAAGCCAGCCCGACGATATTCTTCAACTGCTCGTTCTGCATCTTTTAAATCCTGTTCTGTTGCCACTACAAATTTCAAGTACGCAGTACCAAACCATTCATACTGCCCAACAATATCCGGACGAATAGCATCCTCCCACCGCTCGCCACTGCACGGCAGTTTAGCACTGACACTAAATGTAATTTCTCTTTTTGATTTTTTGGCCCACTTAAACAAATAACTTTTAAACTCATCACTGAGTCGTTGAGTCCCGTTTGTTTCAAATGTGATCTCTTTCAAGCCGGCCATTACCGGATGCTCCAACAAGTCGGGATAAGCACGTTGCCATCCCAACAACGGCTCACCTCCAGTAATAACTAGATGTTCGTCGCGCCATTCCTTGTGCGGTAGCGTATCCACAATAGCAAGGGCAACCGAATCAGTGTCAATAACAGGGCTAAGATGCTTAAACCTAGGATCCCAACTAGCATAACTATCACATCCAGTAGAGACCAAAGGCAATTCTTTGTAGTCGTTAAACATATGAACAATATTCGCAATATCATCGGTTTCTTCACTTAGTTCTCCTTGAGGCATGCCAAAGCCGGCACATTTAAAGTTACACCCAAACACACGCAAGAACACACTGGGTACACCCATGTACCTACCTTCCCCTTGTATGCTGTAAAATAATTCTGCTACTTTGAGTTTACTCATAAATCTTTGACCACTTTCTAAGTTTATCTTTTTTGCTTTGTTTTGCTATGTCTAGTTCTGCTTGCGTTAATACACCTTGTTCTAACAAGATATCTACCATGGCCAGTACATCACCGACTTCTAGGCTCAGCATGTCTTTATGATTTAGTCCTGTTTTGTGATGCACAGTATCTAAACCAAAACGGCGAATTTTACTGACTTCTACAATTACTTCTGCACATTCCTCTTGTAAGATACCTAGTGCTTCTTCAATTTTACTATTCATAATAAATCCTGTTGTTCCTTGATTATACTTGATTTACGTTCCGGTGTCAAGTGTATGTTTAGTTCGGGAGCAATTATTTGTTCTGCATAATCCCAATGGCACAATGGTGTTGGGTGAGGATTATTGCCATCAACTAATATATTATAGTTCTTTTTTCGAAATTCTATTAACGAGGGTACTGTGGTAAGGTAGTTGTTATCGATAATATATTTATCGTATATTTCCACCAGCCTTGGATCAGCAGTCTTTTCTGTTTCAGCAAGGAAAAAAGGAAATGCACTAAAATGGTATACAGTATACCCAAGGGCCCGACTATGTAAGTCCACAAGTTGTACGTAGTCCATTGTTGTTTGGAAACGTTCAACTCGATGATAGTATTTAACATAGAATTGTTTATCCCACAGTGCCACAGACCCCATATGACGCCAATGGTTATTGGCATCTTTGGGCAATGGCTGTACTTTGTCTGAGTAAAAACTCCAACGGTCGTAACTGGTCCACATAATGACCACTGTGTCATTGGGGCGAGCGTTATTGACTACGCTTCTTGCTATAAAGGCATTGTCGCACCCACCTTGGCCAACTTGCTTATACTCTTTAAATTCGGCACCAATTATATCGGCCCAAGTGGACCATGAGTAATCGGTTGCGCTACATCCTGATGCTAGTAGTCTCATATTAATCCCAATGCCTTATAACTCCTGCTATGATGAAGCAGTTTGTGATGATATATGTTAACACAATGACCGTACGAATACAGGCAATACGATCCGATTCCCGATCTGTAGCACCTGCTTTTTCGCCCAGTGCCTTGGCCCAAAGGCGCCACGCTTGTTTAGCCTTCGTAGATAGCACTATTGGCCCCGTGCTCGGCACATTCCACACGAACACAATAACAACGACTGTTGGTCTTTTCTTTAATCAATTGATTAGCAAAATTAAATGCATGTTCGGCAAACTTCTCTGTTCCAACACCATCAAAGATTCTAATTTCGGCTAGGCCTAATGCTTCTAACTCTTGAAATTTGGCCAAGTGTGGGTCAGCAAGATCTAACGCCAACTTATGGTCAAAACTGTCTTCGAGCCACGCCTTAAGTGGTTTAAGTCCTCCAAAGTCCACTGCCCAGTTTTTATCATCTAGTTGATCACACCCAAACGTAAATGTAAACGCTAGGCTGTAACCATGTAATAAGTGACAATGACTGTGGTCTGCATTGGGTTGTCTAAATACAGCACTTAAACCAATGTTGTGTCCGTAATGTTTTGTTGAAAAGTATTTTGCCATGTTTTTCTCCTATGTTAAGTATAGCATAGGCAGCAGAATTTGTAAAGCGGGGTGACGCCGAGACCGCTAAAATTTTAGTCAATTCCTGTAAATTGACTCAATTGAACTTGTTCGTAAGGTGACTTTCCGTGCGATGTCCAAACAAGAGCATCTCTAAATCGTTGACTAAATTGACTGTTACTATCATAAAATTTGCTATTCCCGATATCAATGATTAGTTTGATCATATCAACTAAACACCGCTTGGTTTGATTATATTGAGCATCGTGCCAATTCCAATATGATTGATCCAATATATCTAGTTTAGAAAGACCAAAGTTGTCCTCCCAACTTTTCTTTAACAATGTCAATCTAGATTCAATTAATTTTAATTCATAATCTAAGTGATACTGCCTCTTGATGACTAAGTCCTTTAGTGATTGAAATAGTCCAACAGCACATCCTAGGAAATTAGTAAGGAACCCGTATTTTAAAAAACTTAATAAGGAATTTTGCGAATCTTGTGCTTGGAACGCTCCACAATGCAATATCCAATGTTCGGGAAGAGTCTGTGATTCCAAAATTAATTTCATTGGCTTGGCTATTTTTAGGCCAATTGGGTCAAAATCATTGTTGTCAATTTGATATTTAGTTTTACTAAAATCAATGAATAGTAGACAACGATCAGGATCACTGTGATGTCCGACTTTGCAAACAAGATAATCTGCCTGATGTGCAGAAGTAATCCAATTTTTAATTCCGGACACAGTACCGTTTTTTACCGCAATAGTGTCAATGTCATGATGTACACTAAAACATCCTAACCGTTCTTGGTATTGAAAGTTTAATCTACTGATAATGTTTAATGCATTTCTTGAACTTTGATGTTGATTTATACAATGAGCAATGCCCACATCCGACTTGGCAACTGCATACAGATTTTTAAACCATTTCTGACAATCTTGATCGGTTGATTTTGTAAAGTCAAGATCAAAATATGGTTTTAGTTCTAACAAAATACTTTTGTCAAATTTATCGGGTCGATAGTTGTTAATTGAGCTTATCATTTGAGTTGCTGCTATGTATTTATTATATTATATACTATTATTTAGGTTTGTCAATAGTGCAATGAACTTTTCTTTTTGCCATTCACATCCTTCTTCACGTACAGGCAGTTCCCGGGCAGCCACTTTCATTTTATTTCTTATGTCTACACTTATAGGTACAGGTGAAGGAAAAGTTTTTGGTCGGTATGCAACTGTTTGGTATAACTTGGCTCTAGCACTGGCATCATTTAGTGTTGTGTCTATATGTGTAGCGTAGGCCAATGCCATTTCTGGAGTATAAAAGAAAAATGCACCAGGATGACAATTGGGATATACCAACTCTACCAAAAACTCAAACCAATATACTTGGTATATGTCGCCTACAGGCTCATTATATTCGGCAGTGAGTCTGGGTATAGTTGGATCCCCGGTTATTAAATGCCCGCCCGAGTCTTTGATTAAGTTGGCAAGGTAGCAACTTATTAGGTTTGCTGCACTATAAATGCGATGTTGTCGTGTAACATTATGACAGTATCGGACATAATCAATCTCGTTTTCGTCAAATTCTAATATCAACGGAGTTATGCTGTTTTTGCGGCACCACTCTAGTGCATAGTAGTGTTCTTGTGTCTTTTTAAATGCAACAATAACAGGAGTAAATGGAATCCGATTACGTAACAATACAGTGGCAACAAATTCGCTATCTAATCCACCGCTGAGCGCCAAGTGCAGATTTTTATAATCTCGATGTATCAGTTGTGCGGTATAGTCTGCGGCTTGATCAAACGCCATTACTGGTGTTGGAGTTGATATATTGAATTTCAATGCAAACTCGTTGTAGGTTTGCCGATCAGTCAAACTGACCGTGTACCAATTAGTGTATCCCGGCATCGACTTCTCTCTGATATCTAGCCATTGCCGCTTGCATGTTATGGTTGGTCACATGCTCGTTAAACTTTAACAAGAACATACTGGCCACACTGGCATCTTCGCCAAGGAAATGCAGTCGTGTGCCAATACCGTTTTGATGATAGCACCACTTGCCCTTGCCGTAGGACACATACTTAACATTTTGTATGTTATGGTGATGATCCCAGAATGTATCTGTGTGTACTTGACCACCAATCATTTCAAACCATTCAACAATATCATCTGTTAACCGATCTATGTCTAACCAAACACTGTAAGTGACTTTACATCCGGGCGGTAACGGCATCATGGCTTTTGCTCTCCAGATACTTTTCAAAGTGAACCCAACCTTTGTTGGTTAGGAATCCCCATTCACGTTGATGAATCCCGGGCATGAACAAGGTCCAACAGTCCACCGCAGGATCTAGTTCTACTCTGTGATACTGCTTGGCTCGAGCAGTACGGAAACTACCAGCACCGTACCACTTGCACACTTCACCAATTTTGGCACCATCTCGATTAAACACAGGAGTCCATTCATAATAGCCACCTCGGATAATTAGTGTAGCATACGGCCATGGATGATCATGCACATCATCCGGATCACTTTTTAAGAATCTGTGCAAGAATATGTTAAATGGAAAATGTCGACGTGTATTGAACAACAAGTAATAACGTTCTAGGTATGGCTCACTATTCTCGCGGTCCATAATAATACGTTTGCGTCCACTACGTTCTAAAAAGTTCAGTAACCATTTCATCAGTTTATCCCCTGTGTGTAAAAGGTAGTTAAGTTAATTAATTGTAACATATAAAGTTTTCCAGTAGTAGAATTTTGGTAAACATTTGCATACTGACCAGACGATGACATAGTTGTGAATGCACTTGGATACATTTTAGTTGTGCCCACATATATGCTGGCATCTCCAGCGTCTCCACTAAACAGTACTGCATCATTGCTGCCTACAGTCAATTTATGAGCATAATAATGACTACGTTTCGAGTCTAAAGTGCCGGAGTATGCGTAAGTGTTTGCCCCAGTATAGGCTAGTATTTGTCTCGGACCTGCGGCAAGTACTGCGGTTCCATTTAAACTTAATACAAAATCCTTGTTGCCATCCCCGGTTAGATCTGCAACTACAACATCAATTGTATCATAACTAGCATCTGCTTGATATCCGGTGCTACTAGATAAAGTCAGTGTAAAATCATAAACTACAATAGCATCTCGGAAGCCGGCTACTGAATTATTTTGTGCCAAGTAAATTGTGTTTGATGTGGCCTCTTTGACCACTGCACAGGCCGTAAAATAGTTGTTGGTTAATATATTAGTCTTTGTAAAGGCCCTTGATCCATTATTAATCCAAACACCACTACCTGCAAGTACCAAGTCTATTTTGCCATCGTTATTTAAGTCTCCTGTGCAGGCACCGTGTGCCGTACTGCTATCGGTCCAGTCCGTACGTGTGTAACCACCCGTGCCGCCCCAAAACATTACACTATTTTGTGAGGTCATTCCGGCGTTATTTTCTCCAAAGCCCGGAATAAAAATATCTACGTGGCCGTCGTTATCGAAGTCTGCTAATAACACACGCTGACTACCTGCAACAACATTATTGGGCAACAAACTGGTACGGTCGGTCAACGTACCATCTGTGTTTTGCATAAAGATGTAAACATAATTAGTGGCTCTATTCATAGTCCACCCACTTACTACAACGTCATCTAGTCCATCTCCATTAAGGTCGCCCACTGCCTCAGTGTAGAACCCATTTGTATTTGGCAAAGTTAAGACTGCAATCCGACTTGCGGTTGCGGCGCCACTAGCTGCAGGTGTACTGCCTCCCCCACCCCCGCCACAAGCGGTTAATACTAAAGTTAACAGAATTGGTACTAGTAATTTCATAGTAACCTCATTAGTTGAAGAATACTGTTATTATAGCACCAAAGTCTTTTATTGTCTATTTTCTAATTTGTTTAAGCGTAGGCTAGCGTCCCGACCTTCCATAACTGCTATATTGCGATACATTTGCACTTGGTCTTCTAACCTTTGTAGCCGTCTCCAAATTAGCACAACTGCAACTACCACTAGAGTCAGGGTAATGCCCCATCCAGCAATAATGCCAATGCCCCAATGCCAAAGGCTAGAGATTTCACTTATTAGAAATTCTAGAGTTTGTGCTATCATCGGGGAGCAAAGTCTTGTTGTAGTTTGATATTGTCCATAAACTCTTTCTTAACACCTGCGTCGTCTTTGAACGCACCTCGGAGTACTGTGGTCTGTGTCAAACTTGAATGTGCCATAATGCCACGATTCTCACAACAACCATGTGTGGCCTGTATATAAACACCTACATTTTCGCTGTCAGTGGCCCTTTGTATTTCCCGAGCAATATCAATACAAAGTTCCTCCTGGAGAGTACCTCGTCGGGCACACCACTGTGCGATGCGTGTATATTTTGATAAGCCGATAAGTTTACTAGCGGCAATAATACCAATATAAGCAACACCATTAACGGGTTGGTGATGATGGCTGCACATACTGCGAAGCTCACTACGGACCACAAGCATACCTTCGTAACGGTCCGCCGAGTCATTTGGAAATGCTGTTGCATCTGGTTCTGGTTCATATCTTCCTGCCATTACTTCATTAAAGTACATCTTGGCCAATCTCTTGGCAGTGCCTTTACTGTTTGGATCGGTCTCACGATCAATTAACAAACGATCAAGTACAAGTTCAAATGCTTCTGCGGCATCATTGATTAGTTGTTCTTTTGTCGCTTCATCCACATAGTCACTAATATTGTCTCCGGCCCAAAAGCGTTTGTTATCACGTCGCATTCGAAAACGGATAGCATCTGCCAAATAGGCTTCTTCGTAACCTTTGTCATCGATGTTATTATAATTTACTGATTCTGTCAATTTATTCTCCGAGTTATAGACGAGGATGTCATCATTTGTTTATTATAAAGTATTTAGGCCGTGTTGTCAAGCGTTTTACGTAATTTGGCTACATCGGCACAAGTGTATGTTTGGTAGTTGCCCCGAAGTACTTCGGGCATGTCTATGTATTCAATTTCGGCACTGTGCTTGCGGGCAACTTCTTCTGCTACTGTTTGAAAACTTTTGGTACGTCCTGTGCCCATATTCCAAACACCACTGTCTTTTATATTTAGGAATTGTAGGTGCATGTCTACTATTTCGCTGACATGAATAAAATCACGCTCAAATTGGTTACTGCCCCGGAACAATTTGATTTTGCCTGTTGTTTGTGCTTGGTGTGCGAACTTGTAATAAGGGCTTGCTTGGTCACCTTTGTGCGCCTCGCCCTCGGGCCCATATACATTAAAGTATCTAAAGCCCTGTACAGTATTACCACCCGGATGTTGTGCATGGTACCGTTCAAACAAGTACTTGCTCCAAGCATAAGGATTACGTGGATCAGGTAGTGCATCTTCTGTAAAGGTACTAACGACACCATACACACTGGCACTACTTGCGTACTGTAGATTTACCCCATATGTTTTACAAGCATTGAACAACTGGCGACTAAAGTCGTAGTTTTGTCTAAGCACAAGGTCTACGTCACGTTCAACAGTACTGCTATTGGCACCCATGTGTACAACCCAGTCCTGTTCCATTACACTGGGCATTGCACCGTCTGCCCAATCAAACGTAGCAACTGTATGCCCTGCTGACTCTAAGGCAGTTAGCATATGACTGCCAATAAATCCCCGGTGTCCTGTTAATAGTATGTTCATACTATTTCCTCTATGCTGGGTGCATAGTTACCTATATGTTGCACAGTGGCTGCACTGGCACGGATAGCAAAGTTTATGGCAGGTGCCATATTGCCATCTATTAGATACCGGTATGTTAATGCAGCAAGGAATGTGTCTCCGGCACCACAAACATCAGCAACTTCTACACGCCTAGCAGTAAAGTGTATAGCATTCCAAATGGCACCCTTGTCACCTTGTGTTACAATTAAGTCTGTGCAACGACTAGTAATACGACTCGACTCGAGTTGGTTGATTTTTACAATACAACCTTCAAGTCTTGCTAGGTCTGTTTTCTTTGTATCTACAAAAATAGGTCCCTTAAACGCTCGACGTAGTTCTTGAATCAGTTCATAACTGACTGTGCCTTTGTTGTAATCACTGACGACAACAGCATCGTAAATTGGTGGTAACTCAGATGCAATTTCTAAAGGAGTACATCGACTGTCACTGTCTATACGCACAATCTGTTGTTTACTACGTACATCAATTAGTCTGGTCTTGGTCGATGTTTCGTTATGTAGATAATTAACTTCACACCCTAATGCCTCTAAGTTCCGTAGCACATTACCTGCCATACCCGGCTTGGTCTCTTCGTGTGTGCATTCAAATACAGGTACAGGTGCTTCGGGACTGATACGGTCTACAGTACCAAATTGGTACACATCAAGACAGTCATCCCCGATTAACAATATCCTGAATTGTTTTAGTTGTTGAGTATGCGCCGATTCGTTCAAAATAAATTACCTCCGGTATATGTGTTTCACCAATTACACTACGACCTCGATAGTCACTGCCTTTAACCATAATGTCGGGTTTGTAGTCTTCTATGATCTGTATGAGTTCTTCTTTGCTATCAAACAGCACAACTCGATCTACAGGCTTTAGCATTTCTAAATGATATTTGCGATCGTATTGTGTGTTTACAGGCCGTGCATCGCCTTTTAGTTCTTTGACTCTGCGATCCGTATCAATTGCCACTATGAGATATCCACCACAACTTTTAGCATAGTCTAATAGTTCTAAGTGTCCACGATGCAATATGTCAAATGTGCCGTTGACAATTACTCGAGTCATTTTTGGCTGTCACCTTTACCCACACGATAGTTATCTTCTACACTATCTGGGGTACTTACTTCAATCACCGTTCCGGCTTCAATACAAACAAGTCTATGCGGGAATAATGGTACGTTATGCCAAGTATCTCCTGGATTTAGTTCTGCCATGTGTACACTGGCATCTTTGGTTTCAATATAGTATACTGTAAATTTGCCACTAAGCACGTACCACGACTCATCTTTCTCTGCATGGAAGTGCATACTAAATTGGGCACCGGTGTTGAAGTGCATGAGCTTACCACAGTATCGATCATTGGTTGCCCAAATTTCTTCACTGCCCCAACCTTTTTCTACTCGTCCTGTTAGTCTTGTCATATATTAGATCTGTTTGTTTTTAAATAAACCAGTTGTTTGTATTAGAGTATATCATAAGATATACTTGATTCTATCGATACACGCTTGTTGCCAAAGTATGTACCAGTTGATATAATACTTTTAGTGACTGTAGAGTTAATTATAAAATTACAGTCATTGGCAGTTGTGATAATATTATTTTTTTTTCCAACAATACTGGTCCTAGTAGCAATACAAGCACCATCGCCAATATTAGAAAAACTTATAAAACTATAGCCGCTGATGTGACAATAATCACCAACTGTAGCATCGTGCCCAAAAAAAACATAATTGGTGATAGTAACATGATTGCCAATGTTGGTGTCGTTACAAACCATAGTGTTGTAGTTTTCAATAAACACACCTGTACCAATATTAGCACCATCAAACTTATTACCTTCGCCCATTACACTGAAGTACTTGGGCTTAAACTTGGCTATACGTTCAGTTAAAAATCTTTTAGTAGCAACGTTGCTACTGGCTGCTATAAATTGATGGTCATCAAACCATTGTTGACTGTTGTTTTCGATATCCTCAACTCGAACTATACGGCACCCCGATACATCGTTGTGTATATTATTATACACCATGCGATTGTAGTATGTATCGCCAACAAATACCATTGGACGGTGATCATAGTTAAATAGGGTGTACCGCTGATTCGTCATAATAGAATATTAATACGGGTTGATAGTTAGTTGCCTACAATCAGGATAATTATAAAACTCTGGTTTCTGCTCAGTAAAATCTTTGTTAGTTAATATGTTCAATCCTTTAACACACTCCTCGGGTCGTAAATAGTAGTGATACCCCACAGTAATTTCTGTTTGTGCGATCCAGGGACTAATTCGTAGATCCCTGCCGTCGTAACGCATCATACTGGCTTTACGATACATATCCGTATCGTCGGTTAGTATACACCCACCTAGCCCAATTTGTAATGGTTTAGTAAGGCCAAAACTAACACATTGAGTAGTACCCGCAACATACATACCTTCTTTAAAATAGCGAGCATAGTCCCATATATTACTGCCTTCAAATTGATAGTAGTCTTTCCATTTGTTGTCGGTCAACCGATAAGGAATACTTAACTTGTGCATGGTCATAGGAACACTAAGATACGTATACGCAGGGAATGTTACATAATCGTCGTATCCAGATAATCTAAATGCTATTTCAATTGCATGAGTGCAACAATCTGTAGTGATACAATATGTGGCACCTGTATATTTTGCTACGGCATCTTCAAAGTCAAATATTGCTTGAAAAGGATTTTTGTAATCTTCTAATGTAATCATCGTTTCATTCCTGTAATCTGCATGGTGTAGCGTGACTCAGTGCCAAAGTTACCAGCATAGTGTTCGACATCATAGTTCCACATAACATAGTCCCCACAGCGCCATTCTAAACGCGGTTTGCCATCTATTTCAAAATAGTGTCCGCTCTTCCAGTCTTCTAAAAATACAATACAACGCCAAATAACGCTGGGATCTACAATGTTAAACATTTTACGATAACTATTGTAACTGTCTCGGTGTAATGGCAACGCATCGCAAGTGGCCATTTTGTAAAAACTGATACCTACATTATCCCAATCAAATAGTGTTAAGAATGGTTTACCGTAGTCGGGGGTTGGTTGTTTCATATCGTATAGGCCGCCGTTGAGGTTCATTCCGCGGTAACCTTCATTAATCCAACGCACCAAGTCATCGTTGTTGGTTAATGGAGTATAGATATATTCCAACTCTTTAAAACTATCGTCCCACCAAGGGTCTATATGACCAAACTCGTATTTCATGCGCTTACATGATCCTGTTTAATTTCTCGTACTTGGCATCCTAACTTTTCGGCCATGATGTTTTTAAGTTTAATACGTTTGTTATTCCAGTCACGTATAGTAATGGCCCTGCGTCCTATTTCTTCGAGACTGAGTCTTTCCTCTAAACCGCTTTTTAAGTCGCTTTCCAAGCTCCAAATAGTTTCATGTATATTATATAAGTCTATTAGTTCACGCTCAATTTGACTTGTATCGTGTTGTTTCATTTGTTCCTGATAGAACTCACGCTCGCTATGGTTTGCAAGTGTTTTATTAAATTTAAGTTCAGCAATGCAGTATCTATCGACTAATTCGATAACCGGAAAAAAACTCATAAGTAAAGTGTTTCTATATCTTGAGGATTATTGAGAATATTTTGAATCTTAACATTACTTATATTGGGTCTGCACGGTGCACAAAATTCCACACGAGTCTTATCATATATTTCGTGATGTCGTTCAGTTAACCATACATCTCTAAAGTCTCCGGTATCCCAGTCGCACAATTCAAATTGCGGATTGCCTTTGCCCTCGCAACATACATATATTTTACCATCTGCACAAAATACAGGGAAGTGAAACATCTGATGACATTTTTTATAATTACGCGGAATGTTACGATTTACATTGAGTTTATATTTTACCCCATACTCTAGCGAATACTTTTCTAATAGACTCACAACTTTGTCAGATATAATGTGTGTAGCACCGTTGGACACCACAGGTCGAAAATGTAACATTCTACCATTTACACTTTTCACTGATTTAAAGATATCATTGATTGCCTCTTCGTTATCATTGTAAGGATTTATTAGTACTTTAAAATCTACATTGACCCCGACGTTGATTAAGTTACGAGCATTTTCTAAGACACGACCAAACGGACTACGTGCAGTCAGACTACGGCGTATTTGTTCATATAATGCTTCACTGCCAGCATCAATATCAATTCCTACCCAAGCAATCTTACGTATTTTTTCAATACTCACATCTAACAACTTATCTAGGTTTGTGCCGTTTGTGGTAATACTAGACAAAAAGCCTAGGTCTATGCCATGCTCAATAACATGTTCGTATCCAGTTAGCACAGTAGGTTCCCCACCGCCAGGATAGGTAATGGTATGTGTGGTTCCGTAACTATTAGGCGTGTGCGCTCTCCAGCCAGCCACCTTATCTAATAAGCCGATATATTCTGTGTATTTCTTTTGCACAGGTTTATCACGACGGAAATCGGCACTATTACAATAGTAACAGTCCTGGTTACACACGTTAGTTAAGTCTATGTCCATATGTGCAGGCAACAATTTCATTGAGTTTTTGTTGCCCATCCAATGTACTAGTTCAGCAAATTGATACATGTTTTTATTTGATGTTGATACTGTGTGCCAAATTGGTCATTCTTAAATTTAGCAATATTGCTCATACGCCTTAATAGGGTCTGTTGAAATATACTGTCTAGATCTTGTTTGGCTAGTTCGTCTAATACGGCATGTATTTTATTGAGTCTGGTGAATGGATCTTGTTCGGTATCATAATATTTATGATCAATAAAATCATCAAATACATCTACGCCCATATCTCTTAAATGAGCAACGACCCCGACGTTTCCCCATGCAAGGAACAATTGGCCTCTTAGTATGGGTTTCCAAGTTTTTTCAGTAATAAAAAATCCTTTAGTAACAGTAGTTTCAACTATTAAATTTACATAACTGTTTGTGTATCCGGGGTGTAATAAATGGACTGAGCTTCCGCCCAGCGGCGGCATAATTGGTAACGTTGGATAAATTTGATTCCATTTGGTCTGTACGTCTATTGGCACTAACATCTCATCTCCACGGGGCCCGTACTCTGTGGGATTATCGTAACGATGTGCAGTAATTACTGCGTTGTTAAAATACAGTTTATCTTTTAATTGAATATAATTGATTATACGATGTGCGGTAGGTCGCCTAGACAGGCTGGCAATTTTAAACTTACGTGGACCAGATACATCTACATCAAATTGAGTAAACGTTTTATTAGTCCAATAATAATAATATGGATAAAACAGAAGATTAGGGTATAATAAATGATCTTGTGGATCATGTGACAGTAGAATAAAATTTATACCTAGATCAATAAAATATTGATATGCGCCTCTTACAGTGGAAATGTAATTCTCACTGCTATAATCAATTATTGATAGGTGTTTATCTTTTAGTACAGAAATTTTAACGGGATCAAATGACCAGTCACCGCGGTCATACAGATCGTATGCTGGTACATAGAATACACCTGGTGGTAAATTATTCTTTAACATACCAGTTGTAGGCACTATCAATAATAGTAGCAGTATCACTAAACAAGGGTTCCCAATATAACTGGTACTTTGCCCTGACAGCACTTGCTACTAGCGTTGCAGGATCTCCAGCACGTGATTCGCCAAAGTTAACAAAAGGTAACTTATATTTGTCATTGATGTAGTTAACAATTTGTAGGTTACTGGTGCCCTTGCCTGTGCCCAAGTTATAGACATGTGCCCCGTCTTGCGGGTAGTCGTCTAACAAATAACTGGCACCTGACACATGTGCTCTGGCAATGTCCCATACATGTATATAGTCACGTATACAAGTGCCATCTTCAGTGTCAAAATCACTGCCGTTAATTGTGATAGCACGACCAGCAATACTGGCTTCTAATGCTCTAGCCACTAGGTGTGTTGCTTCGGGCTCTTGCCCAAGATCAAAGTTTACAGGTTCAGCGCCTGCGGCATTAAAGTACCTGAAGCACATACTGTTTAGCGAATAGGCTTTGAAGTAGTCGCTTAAAATACGCTCGGTCATGGCCTTTGTTGCACCATATGGGCTAATAGGTTGTATATCGTTTTCTTCTGTTACTGGCCATGATTCGGGCTCTCCGTACACTGCGGCGCTGCTACTAAACATAATCACTGGCTTTTTAGGCATGTCCTTGATTACATTTAGCATACGAATTGTTTTGGCAATATTGTTATTGTAGTATTCTCCAGGATCACTTACGCTGGGCCCAACAAGACTGGTGCCTGCACAATGTACAATAATATCTGGAGACGTATTTATAATTAATGCCAATGACTCATCGCTAGCAAAGTCACTGATGGTATACCCGTCTATATCTTTTAGGGTGTGTGCTCTATATACCCGATCAATAATAGTAACTTGATCACCATTTTGTTTGAATGCACGGGCAACATGACTACCTATATAACCACACCCACCTGTTACAACCACTGTTCTACTCATAATTTACTTTCTTAATAATTTCTTCTGCTAATGTAGTTAAGTTTCCAAATGCTGTCCCGATAGATTCTTTGGGAATTTTACGTGACTCCATTAATTGCGATACCCTATTGATAAACATGGTTCTTTCGTTGGGGTTACTTGTTGTGTGCAACATAATATCTATCAATCCGTTGACTTCTTTTTGTTGTGCATCAGTCACATGCATTTTGGATACTTTATCTTTGACAACATCAATAATAAGTTGAATTTCATCGGGCAATAAAATTTCCCAGGTCAACCAAGTTGGATACATGATTGGAGTCAGTGTGAGTACACACATTTTTCGATTAGTATAATCTATTAGTTGATCTATATATTGTATATTAAGCGGCTGAATTACTGCATTAAAATGGATAGATGCATTTGGTAATTCTTTTTTCAGTCTTGTAATATTTAAATTGACTTGTGCCCAGTTAGCAGGATATCTAATAAACTCATAAATCTCACCTATGCCATCGATACTGATCTGTATGTTTAAATTACTTATCTGCTTTAATTTGGCAAGGTGCTCGTCAGTTATAATTGTGGCATTAGTAACAATCCTTGCACCTACATTTTTTTCTATCAGGAAATCCAGTATCTCTAAATTTTTCTTGGCAAGAAAAAATTCCCCTCCAATTAGATTAACACTTTTTAAATTAGGAAACCGATGTAAGTCCTCTAGTATCCGGTCATCTTCGTATGTACCCGATTGATTTTCCATCCAGCCTAATTTTTTATATTCTTGCCCCAATGCACTGCTGTCTTTTGGGTTACACATAATGCATCGTAAATTGCAAACATTACCGGGAAATATCTCAAGAGTTTCTATATCAAAGCCAGTGTAAACTTTTTCAGTTTTGTGTAATAGCCTGATACTGGTTTCATTTCCGTGCAATTCTGTTTGTTTGCAAATTGCACAACCACCGGGCAATTCGTCTTGAGTCAATAATTGATTTTGTAAATTTGCTATTTCATTTGACGCAAGATAGCCGTCTATACTATCCAATGGTGGTGTTGGGTAGTAATGACAGCAGGGTCTGTATCGTTGTTTACCGTTTAAAGCATCAATCCTGATATTACTGAATGGTAATATGCAATACTTTTTCATCAATATTTTGATTCATGTGTATGTTTACGATAATCAGTACTCATACGCAACCAAGACTCGCCTCGACCTTCTAAGATGTCACAGATACGATCAACAGTACCATCAGTCCAATCACTGAACCGGCCCATGCTGGGACTCGGTTCAGTCAACTGTAGTTCTAACTTATTCAGAGCATCTTCAATACTCCAAGGAACATACAAACGAGTATGATCATTGGCAAAAGATTCTGGAAAGCTGCGATAAGCAGGATATAGAACATTACAACCCAAAGCGTCGGCTTCACTTGCTGTGTTGCTGACCCAATCTTGTAACGCACAATTAAATACCACGCGGCTATCGTTAACAATGCTATAGTAATCATTTTTCTCTAAGTCCTCATAAACTCGTAATTTACCTACTGCCTGCATAGCACGAGTACGTTCCATGTAACTTTGATTGTTACTTTTTAACTTGGCACCACTGCAAACAGCAAATTCTACGTCAGTACCCGGATGACGCTTGAAGTAAGCATCAATCAAATCCATATAGAAGTCGGGTTGCTTTTCTTGATCCCAGCGAGCACTAAACACCACACGCCGCCTACGCTCGTTAAATGGCTTGATAGTACCAACACGCTCACGCACTTCATCTTTGCCAAATGCAAGTCCGCTAATATTATAGACGGGAGCAGTCCAGCCTGCAACCTTCATGTGCATGACCATTTCTTCGTTAGTGGCCAATACTCCGGTTACAAAACTGTCAACCATCTTTTCATATAAGCCCATCCATTTCGCCATACCCCATACATGAACAAAATCATCAGGATCAATGGACTGAGCAAGACAACGAACATAAATCCTAGGCCGGAGATGTTCTGGCACTTGATTAATAATGTATGGAAGACTTTCAATTCCGGGTTGAAACATGTCTTCAAAATACACAACGTCTTCACTAGTAACCACTCCTTCTTTCATCCATTTGACTAGATTCATAAGTTGACTCATACCAAAGTATGTACGACCATGTGCGTCTAACACTTGTCCTGTAACAATGGCTTGGTCAAATGTCAATGGATCACCGGGCACTAACACATAATCAATGCCACGACGTTTGAACACACGAGTATTCCACTCTTCTAATTGTAGTGTGTACCTTGCCTTATAGGACTCTAGTCCCATATAGAATAATTTACGCATCAACGTTGCTCCCGAACCTTCCAGTTGCTGTTAGCATCACGTGGGCGGAAGTCGGTGCGCTCACGACGTGGACTGCGCCAATAGTCCCAAGGGTTTTTACCATTTTGGTAACGCACGAACTCACCATAGGGTGTACGCTCGTTGTAGAGATGACGCTCGTCGTAAATGTAGCCATAGTCTACACAAAATTGTTTGTAGACTTCTAAGTCTTCAAAAATATTGCGTACCTCTGGCTTCATTACGAGATATTTTTTTAGATTTACTTCTGCCATGCTATTTCCTTAAATTACAATTGAAAGGTTTGGACGGGTAAGGTTGTAGTGTATGACGCATCCGTTTTCACCGTCCTCGGATACTTCAATTGTGATGTTACGACCAGGGTAACGTCCTGCAATTTGTACATACAAGTCATCTGCAATCATCTCACAACTCTTGTAGTCTAGTGCTAGTATAGCATCTTTATATAAATTTTCCAACCAGCGTTTGAATTGAATAAACTCAATATCGCGGTCATTATGAAACACGTCGATACCCACACGGAAGTGGAATATGTGTCTATGTGGGCTACCCAAAAAGCTCACATCATACGCATCGCCTGTGGCCAACATGGGATCTGTTGCGGCAGCCGGATAGCAGTGAATGCCTTCCTTTTGGAATGTTACAAAGATTGTGCGTTGTGCCGCCGCTTTGATTCGTTCTACAGTTTCTCTCGCTTCTTGATTCATTTATTTGATTCCTTAAATTTTAAAATGGAAGAAAATTTTGTTGGTCTTAATTGGTCTAATAAATTTACATATTCGTAAAACTGTCGGTTTAGTGAAGAGCTAAATTTTGTATTTTCTAATATGTTTTTTAAATACACTTTAATATATTGATTTTTTGGATGCTTAATAACAAGTTTATCGATAGAAAAAATTAATTTCTCAACTTGCTCTTTTGGACAAGCAGCAAGACTTAGATAATCAGGATAACCTAATTCAATAATTTGTAAGTGAATGTTGTTATCTTCACTGAATTGTAACACATCTTTAAGAAAAAATACACTAGTAATTTGCAAAACATGATTAATTTGGAGATCTACATTGGGTAGTTTTTGAAGCCTCGATATATTTTCTTTAATATTTTCCCAATTGGATCCGTATCTAATAATGTCATTTTCAGTACCAGCTGCCTCTAGACTAATTGATATCTCGACTCGAGGCAATTTAGTTAATGCGGTGTATAGTCTTTCATCTAAGATAGTACCGTTGGTTGTGACTGATAAAATTATATTACTAAATTTTTTAATTATATCTCGAACATTTTTGTTTGCAAAAGGTTCTCCGCCCTGTAACTTAATCCATTTGGCATCAGGCACTATACAATTTAGGAACTGTTTTGCTTGTTTGGTTGTAGGCCAGTTCTGGTTTTTGGTATTAAAATTTGATATAAGTTTGTTTGGAAAATGTTGATTAATTAGTGTAGAATTTTGTTTTATTTCTTTGTCAATTTTATTTGAATAAACTGGGCTGCACATCACGCACTTAATATTACATAAATTGCCTAGTCTCAAATCCCATGTTATTGGCTGGTTACTGAAATAGTCAGTGGTATCCCCGTTTTTAATTTCAGTATAATTAGCATATTTTTTAAATAAATTGTTGTAGTTTAATCTCAGGCTTTCTTTGCCCAAATCCTCATTATCCCAACATTTCTTGCAAGTTGTATTTTTAACTCCAGACGATAGGTCCTTACGTAATAATCGCATGTCATTACTGTTCCACCAGGAATTATAATTCTCGTATGTTATTTGCGATTTCATTTGGCTTGTGCAACATGGTTGCATAGTTGCATCAGTATTTACACAAGCATGAACCCATGGGGCTAAACAAAAAGTATTGGAGTCAACAGACATTACACAACTTTATCCTTTGCATATTGCGACCACTCAGTAAAAACTTCTCGGTCCATTAGGTTGTGTAGACTATGGCACCATACACCGGGGTTAGTGGCTCGAAAGTCTCGGTCGTCTATTTTGATTGTGGCGTTATAGCCTAACTGTCGGATGTATGGGATCTTAACTGAAATCATTGGGATAAATTTATCGTACTCAACTAGTACACTTTCCAATAACCCTTCAACACAGGTGACATCAATGTCTAGTGTACACAAATAGCCTAAGTCTAAAAAATGTCGAACCATATGGTCCCATGGAGTCCAGACTGCAACATCATTGACATCGCATTTTGGGAAACTCATGTTGGCACCGAAGTAAATGTGCCGGATATGCTTTGATGCATCTTCGTAACTGGCAAAGTCATCAATCCAGTCTTGTATCTCTTGCACAGGCTGTACACCCACAACAAACAAGGTATGCTTGCCTATTGCAGGTGTGTGTTCTACTTCAGTACCAGTGAAGAAGTTAACTTCTTCGTGTCCAGCTCTAATCATTTTGCTCTTTGCGATGTTGTGCCTTTAGTTTAACAATTTCGTCCCGAATATGCAACCTTTGTTTCTTCAAATCATGCATACTGATATCTTCGTACCGGCCTTCACGTATCATTTGGTCAATTAGTTTGTCCAAACGATGATGTTCTTGTTCCAAATGTGCTAGCCTGTTTAGCCAATTACTCATTGTTACTCCTCAAATACGGACATGTTGATTTTGGGTGTTTTTGCCGCTTTCTTTGCGGCCGCTTCTGCTTTGGTTAACTTGGGTTTACTAAAGTCTACTTGAATATCAAATTTGGTTTTGTCGTTTACCATTGTTGTGGCATTGCGAGCCTTCTTGCCAATGTAACCACGTCCGCCAATAATTTCCATCCAGTAACTATCGTATTTCTCAATGATTGCTTCACTTTCGGCTCGGGTTGGTGCAGCAAAGATTGCTTCTATAATATCTTCAAACCGTTCTCCTGTGCTGTTACGACGCATCATGCTGGGATAACTTTCGCCACTGTCAAACTTTCTATTGGCTTCTTGTACAGCAGTAATGTGCATCCAAACATTGTGTCCCATTAAGAGTGCATAACTAAAACTGTCCCAACTTGTTCGACCTTCTTTGCCGTTTTTGTTTACATCTCCGGGCCGGTAGATACAAATGTCTCGCATTAGGCACATGTCACTAATGGGACTGTCTGTGAAACTAGGGAATACACCATCTTGTACTACTGCATCACTGTACTTGCGTGTGTCTGCGGCATACTTCTTGTCGTCTGCACTTGCAGCCATTTGATAACTCCATTTACCGTTTAAGGGAAATGTGTTTTCATAATATACCTGTCCGTTGGCCGTTGCCAGGAACGGACTTGCACAATCAAAACTAATAGTAAATGCAGGATTAGCATACTTGCGAACTGCACGTTGAATAACAGTAAGCAGTACCGCCCACTCTAGTTTACTTGTGCCCAAGAAGTGCATCCAATCATGTACGCCTTCTTGTAGTAATCCGTCATACTTGAGTGCAATCAGTCGATTCAAAATCAAGTGTACATCACACATGTTCTGTCCACCCATGCCCCACCCATCAAAATGTCGATCGGGATACACAGCAGGATCGCAATAGTGTTTCATGGTCTGATACCAGTCTTCGGCTTCTTTGTGATTGGCACCTTGTAACACATTTAAGAATTTAGCACCGCCATTTTTCTTACCTTTGCGGTTGGCCATAAAGTATTCGTTATTAAACCGTGTGGCATCTACGGCTTCTTGGTGTGTACGAATTTGACATGCCTCCCTGGCTTTTTTATCACGCACAACCCATGTGGGAATATCCAAGCCCATGCCATAGTCGGCAATGCCATCTAGCCATTTAAGTACTGCTTCACGTTTAGCATGTGCGTCGGGACACCCACTATTGGCCTTCCAGTCACCTTCCCACAAGCCCTTGGCAATCTGGAATCCACCCGAGTCGCCAACCATTACACTACCGGCTTCGCGAGTACGAACCATTTCTTCACTGCTAACAAACTTGGTCAAGTCCAAGTTGGCATGTCCACCTGAATGTAAACTCCACTTATAAGGAAACAGGCCCTGTTGACTATTGAGCCAATTCATCTGTTCCATGTCAGTCAAGCCCTGTGGAAAACGTGCAGGATCTACATACGGCTCTGTGCGTTGTTTGCCAACAAACGTGGCATAGAATCCTGATATCGCAGGTAAGAATACTGCGTAGTCTAGTTGTTTTTGTGTTAAGTTATCCATGCCAGAAGTTGACTCGATCTATTAATTCGTAGTCTTTTTTGAAGTGTTGTTTAATGTGCTCGAGGTATTTAGAGTTTGCTAACAAGGGTGCAAAAATATTTTTAAACTTGGTTCTAATTGCATCACCCTCTGTTGTGTGTTGATAATCATAGTTACTGTAATTATTTGCCAATCCTTGATTCCTCAAAAACTGTGCAAAATATAGTCTATATGTTGAATCACAACGGAAAAATGTCATGTGCCCGGGATCAAGTCTCTCAATGAAGTATACTTGTTTTTCTGTGTGGTCGTCAAGAGTAACTTGATCAAATACCAAATCATAAAACGCCGGGGTAAACTGTTCAACGTCTATGTGCTCATGATAAAGAGCAAAGTATTCACAAACTCCACTGAGCCAACGGTCCACAGGATCACGTAGCACCACTATAGCGTGTTTGTGATACATGTGATCAAAGTGATAGTTATAAAATTCCCAACCCCAGTCTAACAGATTGGGTTTGGTCCATGAGCTGGCATTCTTGGGAATGTTTATATACATAAGGTCCGTGCCCGGCTTGCTCATGCAAGTGCCAAACACATGACCCCTGGGTTGCCAATGCTCAAAAAAGCTCATTACTTGGTTTGCGCTGGCAGAATGTAGTCGTATTCAATTAGGCCCGAGTCAACAGTGATCTTACTGGCACCTGCATCACTCATTTTAAATGTTTTGTCTCCGGGTAGAGCCAAGATGCCCATGACAACATTGACTGGCCAATGCCATGCTGTTTTGGTAAATGAACCACTGACTCCGGCTTGGAATACAAAGTTACCGGCGTGTGTTGTTGGGTCACCAAAGAAGAATACTAGGTTACCGTTTTCTGTTCGAGCGGTAAATGTAGTTTCTTCACTGTTGGCACTGGCCTGCATACGTAGTCGCTGAATTCCGGCTACGGTGGGAACAAAGTCCACACCCCATTGTACTCCCTTGAACTTGACTGTTTTGAGTTTGTCATTGATCACATCGGCATTCATGTAACGATAGTCATTCTTGAAGTCTCCGGCCTTGTTCTCAAAGTGGATACCACATGGAACAGTTTCGCCCGCCGAATTCTGTTGTGTATTAATTGTAATCTTGGCATCTTTGCTGTATTCTTCAATGCCCAAAATTGTTTTTAGTTTACCTAGATTGGGCATACCAAAGGTGCCAATGAAGTCGGGGTGTGCGCTTTTAAAACGTGCTTCTAAAATAACGCTACGGTCTTCGCTGACACTATTGATCAATGTGTCTGTAGCGGTGCCTGTAATTTTGATTAGGTCAATGTTGCCTAGTCCGTTTGTGTGTTGTACAATATCTTTTAAATAATCCTGCATAGTTTCTCCTCTGTTGATTGATTATAACAAATGTATTTAGATCTGTCAATTGATTTGCCCTAGAATTTCGTTGGGTCTACGTTCTATTTTGCCTAATACTTGATGAGCTTTGACAGTGGCAAGCGTACCCGGTTGTTTGACCTCTAACCAGTGTATGTTGGAATCAAAACTGTACTCGTTAATAATTTCAAATCCCTGGGCTTGACAAGTGGGTATCAGTAAACTCTTTGGCAAGTAACTTTGACCAAAATTTTCAGCCAGTCCCATTCCGTTGGGAGTATCTCCGTCGTTATAACTAAACATAAACACACCACCTGGCCGTAACAAAGTTTTCATTTGTTTCAATACCTGTGTGACAGTGTCAAGACTGATATAGTTAAAATATCCCCAACTGAAAACAAAGGCAAATTGATTTTTTGGTAATGCACTTAGGTCATGTGTTTCTTTATTCAGTGGATATTTTCTTAGGCGTGCCTGATATGTGTCTGGAAATAAATTATTTGTTGTTTCTAAAAACTCAGGAAACTGATCCATTATGTACAATGGATCAGCGGCCACCATGGACTGTGTCCACTCGCCGTCTCTACAACCAATTTCCAATGACGGATACCGCCAGTCGGTGTACAGGGCTATTCTTTGCTTCACAATATCAACTGTGTTGCTGTACATTTTGAGTCTACGAGTATCTCTCACATTCTCGTAACCACCATTATGTATTTCTAAATCATAACTGTTTGCATACAGTACATGACTTTGTTCAGTAATAATGTTATCAATCTCTTTAATCTTGGCCCGTTTAAGTTCCAAGGGCGGTTCAAGTTCCGCAATTAAATTTTTATAATGGTCTACCAGACCATTTACGTAATCGATATTGTGTATTTCTAAGTTGTCAGATTGTAATTTAATGCTGTCAATTGCCAAACAAAGTCGTTCAATTGCTTCCTGCACTTGAGATATATCAATATTTTCCTCTAGGCTCTTCTTAAATGTTATTAGGTCATATAACTTCATGTTTATTCCCAACTAAACAAATCATCAAATGTACTACTGACGTCGGTGTTCTCAGCAATCTTCCAACTCAACACGCCCAATAAGTTTTCTACCTTTTGATCTACAATGGTTGACTCCATTGCGCCATTGTCAAACGGCAAGTCTTTGAACCATTGCGGAATATGTAACACGTCTGTGGGGTAACCAACACTGGTATAGCCCAGGGGATTGTCTTTTAGTTTACACACAATGGTCTTCATACCATCAACAATAGCAGTACTATAGTTGTCACCGTGCATACGCTTTAAGTTGTTCCAATTCATTGCGGCACGAACATGTCCGGGCATGTTAGCTCGGCCCAGTCGGGCTTCTTCTGCCGCATACTTGGTCAAGTTGTTGACACGCTTGGGTGTACCTTTTTCCCAAGCCGGGCGATCTTTGAACGCAATTTTAAACTCTTTGACTTTGTCAATCACAAGTTGACGCACATCGCCTTCTCGTGTTAGTACATCCAATAAGATCTCACTTAGGAAGTTCTGCACCACCTTGGGAGTATCACTGCGCTTCAAGTCTAGCCCCATGGCCTTGACTTCACCGGCTTTGCCTGCTACATCTTTGCGTTTGCCTTCTTTGTCGTAAATCAATACTGCATAACGTTTCTTCTTAATAAACAAGCCCTTGCGAGCCACAAGTTCACGCCCGCCTTTAATGATGGCACCCATTTCTCTTGGACAATGGAATGCACGTTCCATAAACGAGGGGAATGATTCGTTTACGCTGTCTGCAATGCGATCGTATAACTGTATAGCAATATCTCGGTTCCATTGCATGGTTCCGGCTGTTACTTCATCTCGAACCATGGGCCATGCACTAAAGTATACCGAGTCGGTGTCGCCGTATATGACTGCATCGCCCACGTGGTCATACTTACCGGTGATGGCTTCATTGACATGACTATCCATATGGTGTGCAATGGCACGTCCGGTCAGCGTGGTGCTTTGTCCAATACGCTTGTCAAAGAACCTACATCCAGGATTAAGCAATGCGCCATACAAACTGTTTAGATTAATTTTCTTAACTAGTTGTCGTTTATCCCAATAGGCTTTGTCTTCGTCTGTTGTTGCAGCTTTGAGTTTGGTCTGCATTTCTGTACGTTCACTGTACCAACGTTCTAAGAGTGCAGGGATAATGACCTTCATGTCA
>Ga0304729_1000470_pt1 | contig 30020 bp, 31 predicted proteins | sample C_131016_MF_Meta_FD_190475 | JGI IMG/M metagenome (GOLD analysis project Ga0304729, IMG submission 190475) | Freshwater microbial communities from Lake Croche, Canada to study carbon cycling - C_131016_MF_MetaG (v2) (version 2) | ecosystem: Environmental > Aquatic > Freshwater > Lake | place... | reverse complement strand
TGATTATGAAGTGGAACTATGGAACCCTGTATTGACATTCTATCATAAGAGTCCAGATGTAAGATATATTTCCCAGGGTAACTGGGTGGGTAAGATTGATATGATGAGCGTGTCTGATGTAATAGACAAGTTTGGATGGATGATGACCCAAGATCAATTAGAAGCTTTAGAAGTTATCTATCCTGTTAGATCTGCTGGATATGCTGTATCAGGTTACCAAAACGATGGAACGTATTATGATCCTACGCGTACACATGAGTGGAATACAGAAATGCCTTCATTAGCTTATCGTCAGTTCACTTCTTTGTATGATGCTAAGTTTGGTACAGGGGATATAGCTGAATGGATCTTATCTGAGTCAGAAGATTTGCAAGACTTTGGTAAGTCACATATGCTTCGTGTAACTAATGTATATTGGAAATCACAGCGTAAAGTGGGCCACTTAACTAGAATCACTGAAGAAGGTGAGATAATGCAAGACATCATCACTGAAGATTACAAGGTGGTAGATAAACCACAATACAACACTTCAGTGTACAAACAAAAAACTAAAGACAATTTAATTGTTGGTGAACACATAGACTGGATATGGATTAATGAAACTTGGGGAGGTATTAAAATTGGTCCTAATAGACCTGCATTCTGGGGAGTTAATAATCCAGGTGGTATAAATCCAATCTATCTTGGATTCTCAGGTGGTAAACCAGGTCGTATACCATTCCAATTTAAAGGTGATGCCACTGTATATGGATGTAAACTTCCTGTAGAAGGATGTGTATATGGTGATCGTAATACAAGATCTACATCTTTAGTTGATCTTATGAAACCATTCCAGGTGGGGTATAATATAGTGAATAACCAAATAGCTGACATCTTAGTAGATGAGCTTGGTACCATTATTATGTTTGACCAGAATGCCTTACCACGTCACTCGATGGGTGAAGACTGGGGTAAGAACAATTTGGCCAAAGCTTATGTAGCTATGAAGAATTTCCAAATGCTTCCTCTAGATACCACTATCACTAACACTGAAAACCCTCTGTCATTCCAACACTACCAGGTATTAAACCTTGAGCAGACCAATCGTATGATGTCCAGGATTAAACTGGCTGAATACTTTAAACAACAAGCATTTGCTGTTATAGGTGTAAATGAACAACGCATGGGTCAGCAGATTGCACAAGAACAAACTGCCACTGCTGTAGAGCAAGCTACTAATGCTTCTTACGCTCAAACTGAACACTACTTCATACAGCATAGTGATAACTTAATGCCTCGCGTACACCAGATGAGAACTGACTTAGCTCAGTATTACAACTCAAAGAAACCAAGTACACGTCTTCAATATATTACATCCAATGATGAGAAGATGAACTTTGAAATCAATGGAACAGACTTGCTTCTTAGAGACTTGAATATATTTTGTACTACTAAGACCAATTCTCGTGCTATGATGGAGCAGTTGAAACAATTAGCTCTAAATAACAATACCACTGGCGCATCTATCTATGACTTAGGAAGTATTATTAAATCTGAAAGCATTGGTGAACTTACTGCTGTACTTAAAGCTGCAGAAGAAAAAACAAATAAACAGAAACAAGATGAACAACAACATCAACAACAAATGCAAGATCAGCAGATTAAAGCTCAACAAGAACAGCTTAGACAAGCTCAACAATTTGAAGCTGATCAGAATGATAAGGATAGACAAGCAAGAATCACTGAAGCAGAAATTAGAGCAGCTGGCATGGGGTCTATGTCTGATGTTAATAAGAATCAGCAATCTGATTATTTGGATGCTTTAGATAGAATCCAGGGAGAACAGCAGTATCAAGATGAGATGAACCTTAAAAGAGAAAAGCATCTCACTGATAAAGAGCAAAATGATGCTAAGATGGAAGTGGAAAGAGAAAAAATTCAAGCTCAAAAACAAATTGCAGACAAACAATTACAGATAGCTCAAACCAATAAGAATAAGTATGATGTTGGTGGAAGAAGCTTGAAGAAAAAATAATTTTAAAATTATAGCTCTATTATCCATAGCTTAGATACCAAAATAAAAGATTTTGTAAATATATAGAGTTTAAGTTGTATATTATTATTGTAGAGATACATAACATAAAAAACCAAATAGATTATGGCAGATATTCAAACAAATGTTCAAGAAATTGATCTTGATATTGATAGTTGGTTAGGTGCTCCAGGAGCTGATAGTATTATCACTCCAGTAGGTGGTGAAAAACCAGAAGCTAAACCTCACATGTTCAGCAGCACCAAACAAGACTTAAGTTTTTTAGATACATCTATAGATAAGAAAGAAGAAGAACTTCCAATATCTAAAGAAGAAGCTAAAGACATTTTAGATGAAGTTTTAGATGGAGACATTAAAACTTTTGATGATGAGAATGATGGTAAGAAACCAGGAAGACCAAGAACTGATAAATCAGGATTGGTTGAGTTCTTAAAGAAAAGAATAGAATCAAAAGACATGTTTGCTTTTGACGACTATGATGAAACAAAACAAGACCTGGCTGATTATTTAAGTAATTTAGGTGAGAAAGATATTGAGGATTTGTGGCAAGCAAATATTTCTAATATTAAAGAAGAAGTAGCATCACAAACTCCACAAGAATTTTTTAAATCTCTACCAGAAGAATTACAATATGCTGCTAAATATGTAGCAGATGGTGGTGAAGATCTTAAAGGTTTATTTGCTGCATTAGCACAAGTGGAACATGTAAGAGAGATGGATCCAACAGATGACAATGATCAAGAACATATTGTTCGTCAATATCTTCAAGCAAAAGGTGTATATGGTTCTGCTGAAGAAATGGAAGAAGAAATTAGCACTTGGAAAGACTTAGGTGTTTTAGAAAAAAAAGCTAAGCAATTCAAACCTAAGTTGGATCAGATGCAAGAACAAATTGTTCGTAGTCAATTGGCAGAACAAGAAAAACGTAGTCAACAACAACAAGCTGCTGCTGACGCGTACATGCAAAATGTATTTGAAACATTAAGACCAGGAGAAATTAATGGCCTTAAGTTAGATAAAAAAACCCAAGCTAATTTATATAGTGGATTAGTACAACCTCAATACCCATCTATATCAGGTAGACCAACCAATTTGTTGGGACATCTTTTAGAAAAGTATCAGTATGTAGAACCAAACTATAGTTTAATTGCTGAAGCTTTATGGTTGCTTTCAAACCCTGAAGAATATAGAAGTAATTTAAAGAGAGTGGGTAGCAATGAAAAAGTGGAACAAACTGTGAGACAACTAAAAACTGAACAGTCTCGTAGAAATACTTCTGCTTCATATCAAGAAGAAGAAGACAAACCTAGAAAAATAGCAAGACCTCAAAATATTTTTAAACGATAATAATTTATTAACCCTTAAATTTTAACGCCCTATGGCAACTCCAGTTTTAAACAATGGTATATTTCTACGAGATACCAGCTATCAAACTAGCTCACACGTAGATTCGTATCACCTTTCAAATCTCCTTAAGAGTGCTGAACCTACAGATTTAGGTCCAGTTGATCTTTGGGCAATGGCACAAAAAGTAGAAATGCCTTTGTATCAAATGTCTTCTTTTGGTGGTAAGAATGTTATCATGGTAGATAACAACAGAGGTGAGTACAAATGGCAAATTCCTGTAGCTCAAGATCTTCCTTATATTATTGAAGATATTGAATCAGGTAACTCAACTAAAGGTATTGATGGTACAACTTTCAAAATCAAGTTGAACAAGCGTTCTTTTGGTCATGGTGATATCATCACTTATGACAAGTACAATGGTGTGGAAATGTATATCACTGCTGATGATATTATCCCAGCTGGTGATGGTTTCATCTACACTGTTCAATTAGTAAACAATGATAACACTAAATACCTAGATAGTAAATATCTGAAAATAGGTACTAAAGTGTTTAGAAAAGGTTCTGCTCGTGGTGAATATGGTGAAAGATTTTCTGACATTGGTTCAGTATCTGCAGGATTCAGAGAGTTCTACAACTACGTTGGTGGTGCTGAAGCTCACGTGCACTATTCTATTTCTAGTCGTGCTGACTTAATGATGAAGGGTGGTATGAAAGCTGATGGTACTGTACCTGTAGTAGAACTTTGGAGAAACTTTGAAAAGAGTTCTGATCCAAGTATTACTAACTTAGAGACTATGGCTGCTAAGCTTGGTAAAGACTACGTGAAGAAAGCTTATCAATCTGGACAGTTAACTAGAAGTTTCTTAACTACTTTAGAAGCTGCACACTTAACTAAGATTGCTAATGACATTGAGACTTACTTAATGTGGGGTCAAGGTGGTAAGGTTCGTCAAGATGGACCAGATGATATCAGATTGTCTGTGGGTCTTTGGAAACAACTTGATAACTCTTATAAGCGTATTTACAATAAAGCATCTTTCAACCTGGATTTATTCAAGTCTGAAATCTTCAACTTCTTCAATGGTAAAGTTGAATTTAAAGGACCAGATCCTCAAAGAGCGCTTATCGTACAAACTGGTATGGGTGGTATGAAGCTTGTGAATGAAGCAATCAAGAAAGAGGCATTCAACTCTGGTCTTGTATTAAATGCTCATGAGCTTGGTGCAGTTAGTGGTAAAGGTATGGATCTAAACTTTGGATTCGCTTACACTAGCTATGTAATTCCATTCTTGGCTAACGTTAAATTTGTATTGAACCCTGCATTTGACAATGTTCATACAAATGATATTGAGAATCCAATAATCGATGGTTTCCCATTAAGTTCTTACAACTTTATCATATTTGATATCACTGATAACACAAATGACAACATCTTCTTGTTGAAGTTATCTTGGGATAATCAATTGAAATGGTGGTATCAAAATGGTACAATGGATTACATGGGACGTACTCAAGGATTCCAATCTGGAGGTAACTTCAATGGATATCGAGTGTTCATGACTCAAACAATGCCAGCTATCTGGGTGAAAGACCCTACAAAGGTATTGAAGATAGTTATGAGAAACCCTGTAACTGGTGGATCATTCTAAATAACTAAGCAATAAAAGGTCTGGGAGAAATCCCAGGCTTTTCTTTGCTACTGTTTCTTTTTATATATCTTTGTAAAAATTAAAATTATATACTATGGCTGGTAACACAAAAACTGCTAAAGCTGTTGCACCAAAAGCTGCTCTTGGTAAAGCTAGTTCTAAAGGTGTAATGGTTGGAAAAAATGCTGGTAAAGGCATGGTTTCTTCTACTGCTCCTGCTGCTAAAGCACCTACTGCTAAAATGAAAAAAGGTGGTATGGTGAAAATGAAAAAAGGTGGCATGTGCTAAAATAACTGTATTGGTGAGAGGGTGATAACTATCATCCTTCATTCACCAATAGTCCCCCCTATATTCTTAGTAGTATAGGTATAATCTAAGGTATGCCCACTATACTGATCATATAGAGAGCTGGCAACTCTTCTTAGATTCTTAATTAGAAACAATTTAAAATATACCCACTATGGCAATCTTTAAAAGATTAATTCAAAACCCAAGCTCTCCTGATAAAGATATTAAAGCTGCAGGTGCAGCAAGATATAAGCAATCATCTTTTGCTAGACTTACTGATACTAATGCATTATCGAGAGATATATTTGATCAAAAACTTTATAGTGTAGATGCAGGTGGAGCAACATCACAAACAGCTTCTGTAGCAATTACTTCTAAAAAAGGAGTTGTTAAAATTACTAATGCTCACACTGGTGCTACTTCTTTTACACTTACATTAACTAATACTGAATTATTAGCTGCTGATGTAGATAATTATTTTATGCAAGTAACAGTAGGAAGTGCAACTACTATGGTTCCTTCTGTAAAAATAATTCCTGTAACAGCTGGTCAGTTTGGTATAGTTATTACAACAACTGTTTCTATAAACTGGGCTACAAACCCTACTTACGTTAACTATCAGATCGTTAAGATAGGAGACTAATTGTCAAATTTCGCGTAACAATTCGAAGTATTTTCGAATTACTATATAAAAACCAACAAAAATATGAGTGTAACTATCGTGGAGAAATACCCACAAAACAAAAAGTCTAACATTGTAATTAAGCCTTTTTTCAATGCTAATGTAGATAACATGGGATTGCAAAAATATGGATTGAGTTTATTTGATGGGGCTTTTCATGAGGAAACAATTGCGTGTTTAGAAATCAATGGTATTAAAAGATATCTCACTGGTTTGAACGAGTTTGCTCCAGAAGTAAAAGATCTTCCAGAGCAAGAGCAAGAAGCTAAGATTAAACAAATTAGATCAGTGGTTGCTCAGCTAGAAAAAGAATTAGCTGCTAACGTAATTGATCCTAATGATGAATTGTTTTGGAATAAGGTAAAACTTCTTAGACAAGACAATAGTGAGTTCTGGGATAAGATTAAAATTAGATGTGGTAATGAGCCTGTGCATTTAGAACCTAATACAGATCCTTATGATTTGATTAGACTATATGCGATAGAAGCTGGTGGTTTTTCAATTGTTGCTAGATCTTTAGAAGAAGCTAACAAGATGCCTACACCACCTAAGTTTTACTTAGATCAGTTAGAAGAAAGTTCATCAGTGAAAACTGAAGTAAAAAAACTTCGTAACCTGGCGCTTTCAGAATTACACAAGTTGTATAATAAGAATGCTAACAAGCTTCTTTATATAGCAAGAGTGTTGGATATCAATAGCAGTCAGTATAAGAAGTCTACACCTAATGATGTGGTTTATGATAACATGGACAAATACATCAATGGTGAACTTACTGAAAAAGATAAATCAAAATGTGCTCAAAGATTCCTGGATGCTGTAAATCTTGATATGGAAACATTAAGGATTAAAGCAATAGTGAAAGACAGCGCATTCTACAAGTTTATAGCTACAAAAGCTGATGGATTTATTTATCACATGCAGACAGTGACACTACTTGGTAGAACACAACTTGATGTTATCGAATATTTAAAAAATCCTTTGAATGAAGAACTACTAGTAGATCTTACTAAAAAGGTAGAAAAATATTGGAATCAATAATTTATAGTTATGGCTAAAGATAAAAAATGGATACAAAAAGCTGTTAACCCAGCTCATAAAGGTTATTGCACACCAATGACTAAAGCAACTTGTACACCTAAACGTAAAGCTTTAGCCAAGACATTTAAAGCAATGGCTAAAGCAAAAAAAGGTAAATAATGATATATGAACCTCACAATAGGGTGGAAGTTAGTACACCTAAAGGTGATGGAATTATATGGCTAGTTACAGACTATGGTCATGAAACTGATACTATTTACACTGTAATTATTAATACTACTGGTGAGATGTGGCAGTTTACACATAAAGATATTAAAGTAAAAAGTAACATAACATTTAATAGAAAACTATAATGGCAAAAAGTACAAAAAAAAGTGGATCAGCTGGTAAGACACCAATGACACCTGCTCAAAAAAAGTTTGCAGCATTAGCTCCACCTAAAAACAAAATAACATTTGCTGATAAAATAGCTGGTTCTAAAAAGAAATAACTATGGCAAAGCAAATGATTAAAAGGGCTGATGGTTCTAAATCTCAAAGAGGACTTTGGGATAATATTCGAGCTAATAAAGGATCAGGTAAAAAGCCTACAGCTCAAATGTTGAAACAAGAAAAGAAAATAAAAGCTAAATCTAAATAATAATGAGAAGTAATAATAATAAACCTAAAAAACCTTATGTATTACGTAAACCAAATGGAGATATTACAGCTGGCTCATTAGTATATGCATATCATACTCCTAAAACAGGTGATTGGATTGAGGTGATAAATGAAAACACAGAATATAGAAATCCAACTTCTTACACTAATACAGTTAAAGTTACATACCCTAATGCTGTATCAGCTCAAGCATTTGGAGAATATACTAAGAAGTTTTTAAAGAACTTAGGATATGCAGCAAATAATACATTGATGTCTTTATCAGTTTGTTCTGATGATATTAATGCTTCTAGTTTTGTAGACGAAGATAATTTAGGTCAGCATCCTTTATCATTAAATGAGTTTTTAGGACCATTTATGTCTGGTGGTTTAGCTGGTTATCCACACACTGGTATTACAGGACTGGGTGCTTATGCAAGTCATGTTACTAATACAGGTAATTTATTTGTAATGAATATGCCTCACATAGGTATATCAAGCAATGGTACTGTAGGTTCTATAATTAGAAAAGGACAAACTGGTCAAAACACGTCATGTGGTGCAGTGGCTGCAGCTGTAAGTTGGGCTATTAGTAATTCTGGTACACCTGTACAATCAAATTTTGTTGATGATTATCAACAATTCTTTTTAACTAATATAATAGCACAACCAGCTAATAGAACATTACTAGCTCCATTAACTGGCTCAGTTACACCTGCTCAAATGGTAATAGCTACAGAAATTATAAGAGCTGCTGGCCAAACATTTTTATTAGGTGCTACAGGTATAAGATCAGCAGCTGGAACAAATGCAATTAATGGAAGTACAAGAGATGCATTTTTTATGAGTGGTACATTTATAAATGTTGACGATCGCTATGAAGCATATATAGATGTAGTGAGTTTTCAAAAATTACCAAAAGGTACTGCAACTTGGGTAGATTTAACAACAACTTTTAAAGCTGGATTACCAAAATAATGGCTAAGAAAATTAAAGTTACATCAGGTGGCGAAAAACATGTGGTGTATAAAAAAGAAAGCGCTACTGGTATAGGTAAAGGTAAAAAAGGTGATATAATGGTTAATCATCCTACAACAGATAAAGGCAAATGGGACACTATTGATCTTACTAAAAAAGCAAAAGCTAAAACAGTTAAACAAGGAGTGGCTAGTGTAAAAAAATGGCATAAAGAACATCCTTGTAAAAAGTAATAATATGGCAAAGACTCCAGCTTGGACAAGGTCAGAAGGTAAAAATAAAACTGGTGGGTTAAACCAAAAAGGAAGAGACTCTTATAATAAAAGTCATCCTGGTTCTCATCTTAAAGCTCCTCAACCAGAAGGTGGTCCTAGAAAAAAATCTTTCTGTGCTAGAATGTCTGGAGTAAAAGGTTCTATGAAAAAACCTAATGGAGAACCTACTAGAAAAGCATTAGCTCTTAAAAAATGGAAATGTTAAAAAATGACTAATAACCTCTTACAGATTAAAATAAAGCAAAGACTAAATAAGTTGGCTTCTTTGGATTATGAAAATCTAGAGTGTTGGCAAGTAGCCGAAGCTTTTAATAAAGCACAACTTGAGTGGACCAGAAGACAAATGTATGGTATAAATCAGCGTAAAGCTGGTGAAGAAGAAACAAGTGGTTTGATAGATGATCTACAAAGATTGATGACTCATTTACAAATCAATATGATAGATAAAGAAATTTACTATCAAGGAGATTTGCCAAAGAACTATCTTCACTATGTGCGTACAGATGTATTTGCTGAAACTGAATGTTGCCCAAGAAGAAGAATGACAATATATGAAGCTGAAGAAGCGAATATATCAATTATTCTTGGAGATAAAAATCGCCAGCCAAACTTTGAATGGGCTGAAACTGTTTCTACATTAATGAATAATAAATTAAAAGTGTATACAAATGGTGAATTTAAAATACCAGAGTGTCACTTAATATATTATAGAAAACCACAAGAAGTTCAATTTGTAGGTTGTACTGATATTAATACAGGAAATGTTTTTAGTGTTGATCAAGAGTGTGAGTTTAATGATGATATTGCAGAAATTATAGCTGATAATGCTGCTATGATTTTAGCTGGTGACATGGAATCTCAATTACAATACCAAAGAGAACAACAATCAATACAATCAAATAGTTAATAAATATGAAAACCATATCTAGACCTTCAATATTTTCTTCTAGTACAAGTGGTGTAAGTGCAGTGGTTAGTCAACCTGAAACCTGCGCATTATGCATACAAACAGGAGCACTTGCTCAAGACATGTTAAATGCAGTGACAAGTATTCACAAGATACATCTTAAAGTGACTGGCCTGGGTTCATATGCAAGTCATAAAGCTCTTAACCAAATGTATGATGAGATAGGTGAACATGCTGATGATTTAGTAGAACAATTTCAAGGAGCCATGGAAAAGATTCTTGAAATACCTAATACATCACCAACTGAAATCAATACAGTGGAAGAAGCTATCGAATATCTTAGAAAACTAAAAGATAAGATTACAGCTCTTCAAGCTAATATGCCTTTCAGTGAAATAGTAAATTCACTGGATACTGCTAAGAGCACAATTAACTCAGTAAAATATAAATTGTTATTTTTAAAATAATTGATTATATTATATTGTAAACAAACAAATAAATATTTTTTTTATAACCCCTTAAATTTTTAATTATGTATTTTCCTAATGCATTCAAGAAGAACTTTCTTCCAGTTGCGAGTGTTGGTACTACACCAGCTACTGCAACACTTGGTACTACCACTGGGTATGTTATTCCAGTAACTTCTGCTGCAAGTATTGTAGTTGGACAAAACGTTGTTGGAGCTGGTATTCCTGCAGGTGCTATTGTTAGTATTATTGCTTCTCTTAACATTACAATTTCTTTGCCTATCACTGCAGCAATTGCATCTGGTGCAACTATTGTATTTGGTAATGGTGCAGCAACTACTACAACCACTGCTGCTCTTAATGCGCCAAACGTTTTGCAATTTACTACTACTGATGCTGCTAAAGTTGTAATTGGTCAATCAGCAACTGCTTCAGGTATTCCTGCTGGAACTGTAGTTACTGCTGTAAATGCTAGTGCAGGTTTAGTTACATTATCTAACTCAGTTACTGCTACAGTTTCTACTAGTACAACAATTACCTTTGGTGCAACTGGTGTTTCTGTATTGTCAACTGGTAACACTGCTACTTTAACTGCAGGTCAAATTGGATTTTTCCAAACTGATGGTCAAGCTTCTCAAGCTGCTAGTGCAAAACCATTCATTATTGCTCAAGGTTCTTATTTTGCACAAGATAAGATTAGCCCAGCAATTGGTGGATATCAAGAGTCTGTTAAATCTAAAGTGGTTAACCCTAGATATATTTCTAGATTAATCAAAGTTAGTGCTAAACAAGCTCGTCAAATGGTTGTTCAAGTTCCAGTAACTTGTGGATTAAATCCAGATTCAACTTACAGATTACGTGTTGATATTAAAGGATCCCCAGCTTTACGTTTCTTAAGTCATAACATGTATAGAACATTAGATTCTTATACTGGTTGTGCTAGTACTGTTGATCCTACTTTATTGAAAGATCCTGTAGCTACATTGTTAAACTGGGCTGACCAAATTAACTTGAGTCCTATTTTTAATACAATGGTTCAAGCTAGAGTGTATAAATTAGTTGTAACTACTGCTAATACTGCAGCAGCTGCTACTTCAGTAAGTACAACTCAAGCTACTTTTATTCCTAGTTCTTTTACTAACATTGCTGTAGGTCAAAAAGTAGTTGGTACTGGTATTCCTGCTAACTCATTTGTAACTACTGTAACTAGTACTACAAGCATTACAATTACTTACCCAACTCAACAAACTGCTCCAACAATTAATGCTTCAGTTAGTGTTAAGTATTATAATGATGTTTATAGTGGTAGTGTAGGTACTCCTCAATTAAATGCGGCTACAGTAATTCCTGGAACTGGTACTCAATCAGGTGTTGGTGGATCTGCTGTAATATCTGCTGGTGTTGCAACTGGAGCTATAATTGGTGTAATTGGTTCTAATGGTGCTGCTCTTTACTCAGGTCTTACTGATGCTTCTAGCTTTACTGTTGATGCACATATTGAATTATCTGGTGCTTATATTGAAACTAAATTTGGTATCTGTACTTTCACTCCAACTGATAAATACGATTTAGAGCCATTGTTAATCTACACTTCAATTGTAGATGAAACTGGTGATCCTTGTAATACTTTCTGCTTTACTACTACCAATAGTAACACTGGTACAAATACAAGTGCAAATGACGCAACTGTAGTTCAATCTGCAATTCAAGCATTTGGTGTAGGTGAAACTGTATTACGTGACTTCATCTTATCTGATCGTTATTTACAACTTGCTTATCCTGATAGCAATCGTGTAGAAAGCTTGAGAATGAGAGAGATTGAACAAAATCCAGCTCTTGCTAGTATTTCTAGAACTTCATTGTATGACCAAGTATTGGTTTTACATAATGTACCTAGATTTAATAACCCAACTGCTGTATTTGATAATGATCAATACTTGTTATGTTTTTATGTTCCAACTGGTACTTCTACTAGTGCTTTAACTAACTATATAATTAACTCAGTTACTGCTGCAGGTGGTAATATTACTTTAGAATCATTCTAATCCTAATCTTTAAAACTAGAAGGGAGGAGACCAAAAGTCTTCTCCCTTTTTTGTTTTGGCTACATCGTCAAAAAATAGTATATTATTATTGAAGATATATCTTCAATTTTAACCATAACTTTATAAAGTTTATATATGGCTTACAAACACCAATTAAGTTTAGAGGTTCCTGATACAAATAATTGTACAGTGTTTCGTATATTTGACACATCGATATATGATGAGCATGTACCTATTACATGTGGCACCTTAGAAATAACTTCACCAGGTTATAACCAACCTGTATCAATAGAGGTGCTACCACACTTTAACCTTGTGCTTAATGGTTGTACATTAGGTATACAAACAAATGGTTGTGGTCATAATAGCGAACGTTTACCTGATGGTATATACACTATCAAGTATTCAGTATCGCCTAATGATAAAGTGTTTGTACAATATCATTACTTAAGAACATGTTTAACTAACAATAAATATTTTAATCAACTTGGTAAACTTGAACTATCAGCATGTGAACCACAAGCAGATGTTAAAGAAGACCTGGCTGAATTAAGACTTATCAAATCTTTTATAGATGCTGCAAAAGCTAAAATAGAACAATGTGATGATCTTCAAGAAGGTATGGATTTATTCATATATGCTCAGAAGAGATTGCATAAGTTTGAAAATAATGGATGCGCAAGTTGTTAACAATAAAAATAAACCAATATGAATTGTCCAAATTGTAATGCTGTAATTAGTTGTGGCTGCCAAAAACGTGTAGCTTCAGATGGTAGAGAAACGTGTTCAAGTTGTATCACTGCGTATGAACAACTGCTGGCACTTAAAAAGCGCTAACTTATGAGAAACCTATTGCCCCAGAAAGATAAGTATTTAATGAACTTTGCGAATACTGTATATGATCAGTTTCGTAAGATGCGTTATGGTATTGAGTCTTGTAAAAAAGGTAGAGAACTTTACATTGATGAAATGCGTAAAGACTTAGTGATGTACCAATCTAATGATGATGGTGAGGCGCTGAGTGAAGTTTCTATACAACATATGGGGTGGTTGCCTGTTTATTATCCTAGTCATGATGAATCTTGTGAGTATCAACCACCTTGGCAAGATATGAGCAAGTATCAAGTACAACGATGTAATGGGGGCCCTACTTCTATAGGTATGAGTTATGTAGGGCAAAATAGCTCTACCAATCTTATAGAGGTGAATGCTGGAGGATGTGTAACAAGAATCAACATTAATCCTGCTATTGCAATAAACAACTATAGTGGTAGTCCTGCTTTTGTATTTTCACAACCTTGTAATAATCCACAAACTGTATGGAATATAAACCATAATCTTGGGTTTGTTCCTAATGTATGGTCTGAAGATTGTAGTATACCTGCTGTTAATATTGAAGGTACTGTACATATAGTAAATTTAAATACACTTACATTAACATTTAGTACTCCACAAGCTGGTAAAGCATACTTATCATAATGGCAGAGAATAAAAAATATTTTCATAATATTGATCTAGTTAGGAATAAGTTGATGAATCCTCTTCTCAACCCTATGTCAACATCAGCTAGACTTGCATTATCATTATCTGTTGCAGATCAAGGATATGTTTGTTATGATACCACTGATAATAAACAATATTTTTGGGATGGGGCTCATTGGGTTGCATCAGGTGGTGGCGGTCCTATATATCCTACAAGTCTTATTCCTTATGGTGATGGAACAACGCCTGGTGGTATCACAAGTAGTTTATTTAACTATGACCCTACAGATCACTTTTATGCTCAAGTAAACAATAATGCTGGACTCTACTTGACTATATCAAGTTCTGGGTTATATAGTCAAAACACAACTGCAACTGATTATTCTTACACAGAGTTCACACCTAATAGTTCAGATACAGGTGTGAATATAAATACAAGTGGAATAATAGATGTAACAACTATTGTACAGGCGTATGCTGATAGGTTACTAGAGTTTACTGCAAATAATGATTTTTTTAATGGTGATCCAGCTCAAGGTATTGGTAAGTCATTTGATATGACTTACACTGATAAAACAGGTGATACCTATACAGTTCATTATGATGAAGGTGAAAATGTTAGTGATTTTACTAATGGTGATCAACCATATACAGTAGTATCAGCTACATATGGTGATATAAATGGGAGTGGTTTTTCAAAGAATATGGAATTATTACTATATGAATCTTTGGTAGATAATCCTAAGCTTGCTTTTAAAACCAATATATATAATGGTGATTATGGTTTATTTAGTATACAACCAGAACTTAATGTTATAACTATTGGAGATATAAGTCATCAAGTTCATGGTACATATATAAAAGTAGATGATAGATTTGAAACTATAAAAGCTTCTAAAATAATAGATGCTCCTGGTTTTAGAACTATTGGTGGCACTTCCTCTCAATTTGTAAAAGGTGATGGTTCATTAGATACTCATACATATTTAACAACTATATCTGGTTTAAACATATCTCTATTAAACAATGATTCTGGATATATAACATCATCAGCTTTATCTCCGTATTTAACTAGTGCTACAGCAGCTTCTACATATTATCCACTTACAAACCCAAGTGGTTATATAACAAGTTCTGCTTTAAGCCCATATCTTACAATTTCTAGTGCTGCTAGTACATATGAGCCAAAGATAACAGCTGGAACCACAGGTCAATATTGGAGTGGTAATAAAACCTGGCAAACACTTCCTGTTTATACACTAGCTGGATTAGGTGGTGTACCTACTACAAGACAGCTTACTATTAATGGAACAACTTATGATCTTTCTGCTGATAGAACATGGACTATTCCTACATACTCTTTACCTATAGCTTCTGATACTATACTAGGTGGTATTAAAGTGGGTAGTGGGTTATCTATAGACAGTGGTGGTGTGTTATCACTAAATAATGTAGCTGGTGTATATTATGGTTATAGTTTTAATTCCACTATATTTGATACATATCCTAACAGTATTACAGGTCGTTATCTCTATTCAAACAGATCATATATAGTTAATTCAGATTATTCTCCAGGTTCTACAGGTACTATAATGTTTATGGGACTTGGTGATATTTCTGGAAATACTTATGGCTCATTAGATGTAAGAGGTGGTGGAGGTCTTTCTGTATTAAACTTGGCTATTGGAGCTTCTAGTGGAAATATATTATTAGGTAGTATAACTGATAATGGTACAGGAGCTAAAGTACAAGTTACTGGAACAATAACTGCAAATGCTTTTAAAACAATAGGTGGATCTACTACACAATATATAGATGGTACAGGTGGGTTACAAACATTTAGTAGTGGTATAACAACAGCTTTAGGTTATACACCAAGTAGAGCTATTAATATACAAAAGATAACTGGCAACACTGTATTATCTTTAAGTAGCTCTGTTAACACTATTCTTGTAAATGGTTCTATAGGTAGTACAATTAACGTAACAGTACCTTTAGCTTCAACAGCTTATACATCTGGTTTCTATTATACAATAAAAAATATAGGTGGTGGGTCTATAAATATTTTACCCACTAGTACAGATTTAATAGATGGACAATCTAGTATTTCTATATCTTCGTCAACTAAAACATCTTTAACACTGGCTCCATTTAATGATGGAAGCTGGTACTTAATATAACAAATATGGCTTACATAGATCAAAAAGTAGTTCAGGTAAATGACTCGAGTAATGCGCTGATAAACCCAGCCCAGGATGAAACTATTATACTATTAAGAAGACTACTACAACTATCACAATCATTAAGTGTAATAGATGGACAACAAAGACAACGTATAGTTGTTGAAGGTACAACAGGTACTGTAAATACCAGCACTGTCTTGAGTGCAACAGGTTATAATGGTGTTGACCCTAGACAAACTTTTCAAGATATGGGACGTAATCTTTTTGCTGCAGCTATACGACCAAACTTAATCTTTTCATAAAATAATAACAATAATATGGCTTTAACAAACAAACTAAAGACAACGGTAGATCAACCTGTATGGGAATGGACAAGATTTGCTCCTGCTTTATCTACAGGTACATCAGGATGGTGTACATCTGAAGATGGACTTGATAGATACATTTACTATGTAGTAGGTGCAGCTTTTTATAGATATGATACCATATCTGATTCTTGGCAAACATTGGCTACATCACCAGTTTCTCCAAGCAACGTTTTATCACTACAATATCAAAAATATAGTGGTTATAAAGGTAGAGTTTTATCAGCAACTTCTAGTACAATCACTGTAGGATATATAAGTCATAACTTAACTACAGGAACTACTATTAAGATAACTGATGGAACAGGTAGAGGTCAAACAACTACCATTACAGGTGTGGGTAGTGAGAATATTATAGATACTGGAGTAGCTACTACATCATCCACTTCTTTACTTACAGATTCTACTAAAAAATGGAAGATTAATCAGTGGGTTGGATACAACTGTAGAATCAACTATGGTACTGGTGTTACACAACAAAGAACTGTTATATACAATGATAACACCACTCTTTATTTTTCTGATGCAAACTATCAACCATATGAGTCTTTTCATGACCAGGTTTTTGCTGTAGCTCCTGCAACAACAGGTACAGCTGCGCCATCTATGTACATCTTATCAACTCAAACACTCACTGTATCAGCCACTTTATCACCAGTACCTGATAGTACATCAAGATTTACTCTTAACACAGGTATAGTGTGGGTAGTTATGGGGAATGGTTCTTTGCTGGCATATGACGTGGTTAGTGATTTTTGGATGACTAAAACGCTTCCTGCTGTTACTAACTTATTTGGTAGCAACTTAGGTACAGATATCACTTTAGAAAAAATAGGTGAGACAGCTGGCGCATACTTAACAGGTACAACTTCTGCTGGAGCTAATAGAACATTAACTGATTCTACTAAAACAATGGTTCAAGATAGATGGAGAAACTATCAAATAAGAATCACTGGTGGAACTGGTATAGGTCAAAAAAGAAGAATAGTTGCTAATGGAACAAACTATTTTGAAGTGGCTACTAAATGGGAAACTAACCCAGACATTACATCCGCATATTCCATATTTGCTAACACAGATGTTATATATTTAGCTGGTAATGCTTCTTCAGCTTTGTATCAATATCATACTGAAGCTGATCTTTGGAGTCAAAGTGGTATATATGACTATGGTATTACTAATAATATGACTGTTACAAGATCTGGAACTCTTCCTATAGGTGTAACATCTGGTACAAGAAATACCACTGGTGTAACAGGTGTAACAGCATCTGTTGTTGCAGGTGGTACTAGTGGTTATAAAGTTGGAGATACTTTAAACTTAACAACTAATGGTACAAATGGTAAAGTAATAGTTGAAACTGTAACATCTGCTGGTGTTATTTTAACAGTTTCTTTATTTAGACCTGGTTCAGGTTATTCTGTTGGTAACTCTGCTACAACTAATGGTACAGGTGTTGTGGGAACAGGAACAGTAACTATTGCAATTAGTAGTGTTGGTACAGTGGGACTTATTGTAACAGCTATCAACCATTTCTTTAAGATAGGAGATAGTATAACTTTTGCTGGAGCTAGTGAAGCTGCTTGGAATACTACATATACTATTATAGGTTGTGATTCTATAACACAGTTTGATGTAGCGTTAGTAAACTCACAAACAGCCAATGCTGCAGCTACAGCTACACAATCAACCACACTTTTAGTGGATCCTAGTAAAAACTGGGATGTAAATGAACACGTAGGTAAGTTACTTAACATACAAACAGTTGGTGTTGGTGGTACTCCAACAATCAGAAGAATAACATCTAATACATCTAACACTATAACATTTGGTACTGGTGTAGCTGGTGTGAATGGTACGAGTAGATATATAATCACTGATGTATCAGCTTTTGGTAGAGATAACCAACTTCCTATGACTAACCAATATGGATTTGGATATGCTACATCTGGTACAACTGCAACCATAGTGGATTCATCAAAAGCCTGGGTTCCAGGTTCTTGGATTGGATATAAAGTGAGAATAACAGCTGGTACAGGTCTTGGTGCTGAGTTAAGTATTACAGATAACAACGCAACCACTTTAACATTCACCACTCAAACGTTTACACCAGATACCACTACAAGGTATGAAATAATGGATACGTTTGGAACAGTTACAGCTACTGGTACTACATCAACTCTTACTGATTCAACTAAAAACTGGAAAGCAGGTCAATGGATAGGTAAACGTGTTAAAATGATAGCTGGTACAGGTTCTGGTCAAGAAGCTTTAATATCTGCTAACACAGCAACTGGTTTAACATTTGGACTTGTAACAACAGCTCCTGATGCCACCACTCAATATGTCATATATAGTGTTCCTGCCAGAAGTACTGGTATAAACCTATTGTGGAGTTGGGGAAATGGTAATGATAGATATCTATGGAGTCCAAGAGGTGGAGCTGCAAACACTGTTGATGTGTATAATACATCCACTGAAATGTATGAGTATGGTATATCCTTAAACCCTCAAACAGAAACTTTTACAACAGGTACTATGTATAGTTATTCATATGATTCTGTTAACTCAAGAGATAGGATATATATATGTAACTCAGTTGGTCAGATAAGATATATTGATTTAGCTAAAAGAGCATTTGTACCATCAGGAACCATACCTTATGGTATGAGTACTGCTTTATTAGGTAATCGTATGGAGATTATAACCACAACAGATGGTTTACAGTTCTTATATTTACAAAGACACAGTGCTCAAGAGTGTTGGAGAACTTTATTATTCTGGTAATATATAAAATATTTAGCCACCTATTTTGGGTGGCTTTTTGTTTTATAGAACATTTTTTAGTATATTATATTGTAAACAAAATTTATTTAATAATTATAAACCAACAAGTATGTTAACACTTAACGAACAAGATTTAAAAGATCTTAATGCTTTTATTCAAGATTTGCCTGTAAAGTATGGGCTGCCTTTATTGAACTTTATTAATTCTAAAAGTCAAGCACAAGCTGAAGCTGCAAAAGTTCCAACAGTGCCAACTGAATTGAAGCTTGTTCCTAAAGAAGACTAATTAAATTTCAACCCTTTATCCTATGAAACCTTATAGTTCTAGTTCTGAAAAAGAAAATTGCTTACCACTATCATCTAATTGTGTTGAGTGGCAAGGTCCTGCTCTATCATGCATTAATATGTGCAAAGGTGATAGCGTGTCTGATATTGTCTACAAAGTGTCAGAAAAAGTTTGTGATTTACAAGACACAGCTTTATTAACTAATGTAAACTTAACATGTTTACTTGAATCTTGTAGTACATTACAGGCACCTACTACTAACGCATTAGGTCCAGTTTTGCAAACTATTGTAGATGGTATTTGCTGCAGTGTAAACAAATTGTCACTAAGTACATCTACGTTATCAGCTAGAACTAGTAACTTATACAATGAACCAAGTTTAGTACTTCCTACAAATCTTCAATATGTTGACCCATCAACTGGTTTGCCAGTGGCTCAATTACCATTAGGTAGATTTGCTGAAAGTATTGGTTCAACTACTTCGCAATTAAAAACTACAGTGGATTTACATACCACTCAAATAAGTAACCAAGAGCAAAGACTACAAACAGTAGAATCCACTCCAGGATATACACCCCCAACAGTCACTCCACTTTGTAATTATTTTTCTGCGCCATCTGGTGTACCAACTTCAATAGATAATTTACTAGGTGCTTTAGAAAGTGATTATTGTGTTTATAAAGGTGGTATTGGAACATTAACTGATTTATCAAATGCAATTAATCGTCAATGTGCATTTTTAGGTTCTTCTGCAGCATTAGGTCAGTCTGGTAATATGTCTGGACTTGTTGGATGGAATAATATAGTTAGCAACTTAGCTCAATCAATGCAAAATCTTTGGATTACAGTGTGTGATATGAGAACTGCTGTAAATACAATTAAACAAAATATTGTTCCAGATTGTTCTCAATTTATACTTGGATATCAAGTTATTCGTTTAAGTGGTGGAGAGCAAATTAAAATTGTATTTAATTCTGACACTACAATACCTAGTGGATTTGATAACTGTTCTGGATTATCTACATTAGCTATTACTGATGGAACTCATACTATTACTGATACAATTGATTTACTTGCAGCTGTTGATGCTGGCGCAACTGGTCTTACTTATAGTATAGTGGGTAGTGGAATATCACTAGCATTACCTATAACAGTAACTGTTACTGGTTGTATTACTAAAGATGGAACTATTTGTAGTAAGACTATTTCTGTAATAAGTAGTCCAACAACAACTACTACTACAGCAGCACCTAATACATTATATACATTTGTAGTTAACTCAACTGATTATGATGATGCTGATGGTAATAGTGATACTACACATAATGGAGTTGTATTTTATAGTTATATTAATGGAACAACAGGCATACCTCATGTAGAAGCTTTTTCAACACCAGGTATACCAGCTGGAGGAGATAGATGTGTTAAAGCAGGAACTGTTCCAATAATTTATTATTATAAAGATGATGGAATACTTTTAGCTACATCTTTAGCAACTCCAGCAGGAACTTGTTAATAAATATCTATACTTTTAAATATATTTGATAATGTCTTGTACCTGTAATAAATCAATAAATTGTGAGCCTTGTTCTTATTGTACACCTCCAGGTGTTACATGTTTAACTACATGTACACCTGTAGACCCATGTCTAGATAAAATAGACATGAGTTGTGTGATTTATTCTGGAGCAGATCATAATTGTTCTGATATTAAACATGGTGAATCTATTTCACCAATAATGTTGCAAGCACTATCTTTAATATTTGATGTAGAAGTTTGTTGTGACTTTTCTGCAGATGCTATAGTAATTGGTAATTTATTTCAATTTTGTAAGGTGACTGCACAAAATGGCACTTGTAATATGGCTTGTGCTTGTAATTCACTTTACACTACACCAATTAATCTATATGCTTTTCTTAATACATTAGCTATTGGAAATACATTATATACTGATACAGCATGTGATACTCCTGTGAGTGCAGGACTATATGGACTAAATGGACTTTGCTATACAATAGATGAGGATGGTATTATAACTGATATACATGTTTGTGTACCTCCAACTACATCTACTACAACAGCAGCTCCTACTACAACTAGTTCAACCACTTCAACAAGTACAACATCAACAACATCAACTACAACACTTCCTCCATGTAATTGTATTACTTGGGATAATACATTAAATGAACAATCTGGTATAATTAGTTATACAGATTGTACTGGGGCACCTAGAACTGGGCCACTACCAATGTATACTAAAATACAACATTGTGGTTCAAATGGTTCAAGTAGTGTAGCTTTAGCTCCACCAATTGTAGGGGGACCTTGTACATTTAGTGGCGATGCATATCATTGTGTAGTTGCAAGTACAACAACTAAAGCTCCTTCACAATTTATATTATATTGTTGTAAAAATCCTACACCAACTACTCCAATAAGTATACAACCTCCATATCCTAATACTAATGTTGCATTTGCATTAAATAACGTGTATATCGATAATCAAAGTAGATACTGGGTTGTTGCTGCTACATCAGGAACTCCATCAGTTACTACTGGACTTCCAACATCATTTACATATCTTAATTCTTATGGATTAGGTCCATGTCAAACATCTGCTGCAAATCAAATTGCATTATGTCCTGGAGTTGTAACTACAACAACATTACCTCCTCCAATACAATTGGGTTATAGTGCTACTAGTTTATTAGGTGCCTGCAATGCTACTAAATCTACATATTATTCAAATTGTGGTACAAAATTAATAGCAGGAAATGGTTGTTCAATATATACAAATAATACACTAACCACACATGCTCCTAATGGTTATTATTCTAATGGAACTACTACATATACATTAACTGGAGGTTTTATAATTGCTATAGGAACATGTTCTAGTGTAACTACCGCACCTCCACCTATTACAACATCGTCTACAGCTGCACCAATTAGAACAATAACTGTTAGAAATAATTTACCACTTAATAGATTAAATGTTATTACAGCTTTTGGTCAAAGTTTTTCAGCTGGTTCATTAAGTCAAATTACTAGTATAAAATGGAATACTTCAAATTTTACTTTTCCAACTAGTGGATTAAAACCAGGACAATCTATTTCAGGTACATATACACCTTCTCCAATGCCTGGATCAACTGCACCTTTTGCATTTATATTAAATGGAGTGATAGCTTATGTAGGTGGAACAGATCTTAGTGGATATGTACATGGGTATAATTCACCTGGTAATGAAGTAACTAGAGATCAAGTACCATCTAATAATAACTTTAACCAAACTGTAGTGTTAAGTGGATTTCTTTATACTGATGGTAGTCAAATTGAAATTATTTTAGATAATCATAACTCTTAACAATTCATCAGCTCTTTAATATGTACTCAGTAAATATAAAATTAAATTCAACTAATGGAGGATCTGGCCCATTTAATATTTTTGCTTATAATGGGGGAAACACTATAACACTTAAGGTTGGTGTACCTGCTTCTACATTAACATCTTCAGCTGGATTGGATATTTTTAATATACCAGATGCTTATCCAGGTTTAAGAGTGACATCTAATAATGTATTGTGTAAAACTACACAAGACTTAGACTTTTAAAATAATAAATAATGAACGTTTTTTATTCATGTGGTTGTGCTGGAAATTGTAGTGATGATCCTTGCGATTGTCAGTCACAACCATGCCCACAATGTGCTGCTGTAGTTACTACAACAATGCCTCCATGTATAGGAGAAAAATGTGATGAGCTATATGATTGCAAATGCATTATTTATAATGGTCCTGATTTAGCATGTTATGGAATCTATAATGGTGATAATCTATGTAAGGTTCTTGAAGTGGCAGCTTATGGAATAGCACCAGGATGTGCTCCTACAACAACAACTACTACTGTTGCACCATGTCCATGTTATAATTATACAGCTACACCAGCTTTAGGTAGACCTTCAATACCACCTATTGATCCTAACCCTACTCCAGCTCCAACATATAAAGTTACAGTGGTGCGTTATACTGATTGTGCAGATGGTATAGTTAAAGATCTGGAAATTGCTAAAGTGACTATAATATGTTCTTCAACAATTCCAGAATTTCCTTATAAAAAAGGAACAATTGTAAAAGGTGGTTGTTGTACTGCTACTACTACATTACCTCCAAGACAAAGATGCACATTGTCATATGGACGCATTGAAAGAGATTGGGGTCAATTAACTGGTCCAGTTCAATATAGTTTAAATAAACTATTACTAAATGGATTAGATTATGCTAATGGACAAATACTCACAATCAATCCTGATCCAGTAAATGGAAACTTAAGTGTGGATACTGGCTTAGATGGTTCTACATATATTATGAATATCAATGATTGGTTGACACATGTTGCTAATTATGGTATGTCAGCTGCTTACGCAAGTGGGTTTGAGTTTCATGATGATATGACAGTTATAGATACTCCACATGCAAATTCTAGTTGGAGTATTCAAATTACTAGAACTGATTCATCAAATAGTGTAAATACTTATTATTACGATTCAGGAACTGGTTTATATTCAGGTAGTGGTTTTGGAATTCAATATGGCAACAATATTGAATGGTGGGATACACTTGCTAGTTGTTCAAATTTATAAATAAATAATATGTCTTGTAATTGTGGTTCTAATTCTGGTAATAATGTTCCTTGCTGCTGCAGCCAGGGGAGTCCTGTTGTATGCACTACTACATTGTGTCCTGATGCACAAGTGTGTGATCAAGCTATAGAATCAAATTGTGTTACATACAGTGGCTCAGATATAGATTGTTTAGGTATTAAATCTGGTATGAATGTTACACAAGTGATGGATTTAATTCTTGAAGGTGTAAATCTTATAAACTGCAGTCGCTGTTATAGTGTTATAAATCCTACAGAAAGTGATTTTAATTTTATATATGTAGACTCTGAAGGTAAGGAAGTTAGTATATTACTTCCAGGAAATAGTGAAAAAATAGTAATTTGTACAAGAAGAATTGAAACACCTTCACCAGTGGTTGTAGAAGAACTAGGAAGTTGTTCAGCATGTTTTGGTGAGCGTATACCAATATGCATAACTTACTATGATCCTACAGATGTTGATGGTTTAAGAACTATATCTGTAAGTGTATACCCAAATACATTAACATATAATGATAAAAATACTTATACATTTTCAGTTAATAATCCTAATGACACTACAATTACATATAATGGAACTAGTTGGATAGTGAATAATCTAACATCAACAGATGCAACAATTGCTAGTGAGAATACACTTGATGTATTACTTGGAACTGATTCTACATTACCAAATGCACCTATAGCTAAAACAAAATGGCAAGATGGTTTTATTCAATCTACTAGTATTGGATTATGTAAACCTATTACACGTTGTACATTTAATAGTGTACATGGTCAAAAAGGTGGTTATGCAATGGAAAAAACATTTAATAACCTAACTAATGACGCTACTACTAGTGTACCATATGTTTTTATTTTGGAAGACTTTACTGTAAATGGTGTACAATATTCAACTAATCAATCATTAACTATTGGTTTAATTTCAGATCTTAGATTTGGAACTGGGCAAGATGGTGGTCATTATATAACTAATGTTAGTGACTGGTTAACTATACAAGGGCCTCATGATTTTATATGTCATGACAATATGAGAGTGCTGGATATGGTGCAGGGAATAACATATTCTATTAGAGTTAGAGTGGAAACAGGTTCAAGTATTGAAAAATATTATTATACTAATGAAGGATTTGCAATAGGTCAACTACATAATATTTATGGTAATTACACTTGTCTACCTAAATATCCAATTACTACAACTTCTAGTAAAGTGAGATGTGTTCAGGCTAATTATTATTCGTCTATTGAAAGATATTGGAATCAACCAAGTTATACATTCACCTTAGTAAGTATGATATTAAATGGTGTACAATATGCAAGTGGGCAAACTCTTGTAGTAAATGTTCCCAATGATATAGTTATTGGATGGTCTATAAATACTGGTATAAATGGTGGTATTAGTGTTATGAATATTAATGATTGGTTGAATAATATTACTAATGTTGCATCATCTGGATTTGTATTTCATGATGATATGGCAGTAATTGATAAACCAACTGCAGCTTCTACTTATTACATAAAGATTAGTAATAGTCAGTATGAAGATGGAGATTATGTATATTCATCAGAACATGGTTTTCAAATTGGTGGTGCAGATTTAACTTTACCATATAGCTGTCAACATCTTTAATATATAAAAACAACAAAATATGCAAAAAAACAGATGGCCTTATTTAAACAATCCACTTGGATTTAAATTGCCAGAACCAAAACCAGTGATACATCCTATAATTGAAAAGTGGGATGATCTACCTGAAGATCAGAAAGTAGTATTAACTAAAGTGAAGACAGTTATACAAGCGCTGATAGGACCTTGCCAAATACTTTTATTTGGATCTAGAGTGAAAGGATACTGGACTGAAGAAAGCGATTACGACATTCGCGTTAATAAAGTTCCAAGTCCTGAATTAATTGATGTAATAAGAAAGAGCGATTATGGTGCTGAAGTTCAAATATTCTTTCAAGATAAAGACTTTACAGAAGCTCCAGGGACTATTCTGATATAAATAACATAAAAACCAACATATGAAGTTTATCTGCGCACAACCTGCCATACCTTATTATTCATGGCAGGTGGAAATTGTAATTAACAATTTTATTAGAAATGGTATAAACCCAAATGACATTCACATTGTATGTGCTAAATATGGTAATGTGATTGATGAATGGGTTAAGCTAAAAGAACATTACACTGATGTAAACTTTTTCTTTTATGATGATACAAGAAAGAAACCAAGTTATACATCAAGTATAAGACCTAATATACTACATCAGCACTGGTTAGCAAATCCATATCTTGAAAATGAAGTGATATTTTATCATGATTGTGATATAGTGTTTACAAAACCAGTTGATTTTAGTAAGTTTATATATGATGATATTTGTTATCTTAGTGACACTGTTAGTTATATAGGCGCCAATTATATTAGATCTAAAAGTGAAGACTATTTAGATCTAATGACTAAGATAGTTAACATAGATAAAAATAAGGTTATTGCTGAAGAAGCAAATAGTGGTGGTGCTCAATATATACTTAAAAATATACCTGCAGAGTTTTGGAATAAAGTTTACTATGATTGTGAAACAATGTATAGAATCATAGTGGATAAACAAAATGGCGACCCATCCAATCCTTTTCAAATCTGGTGTTCAGATATGTGGGCAGTTCTTTGGAATCTTTGGTTTTTTGATAAAACTGTACGTGTAGTACCTGAACTTAATTTTGCATGGGCAACTTCAGGTATACAAGATTGGGACACTCACCTTATATATCACAACGCTGGTGTTGTTGATGAAAAGCATAATTTGTTCTTTAAAGGTGGATATATCAATAAATTACCTTATATTAATATTGTAGAAAACACCTTTAGTCATAATCATTGTTCATATAATTATGTGAATGAACTGCTAAAAACAAAGGAGGTATCATGTCTAGTTTAAAAGCAGCTATATTCTATACAGATAATAGACATCCTCATATTACTAAATTTGTTTTAGATACAATAAATAAAAATGCAAAAAATATTAAAGTAGTTACTTGTTCTAATATTTTAATAGAAAATAATCCTTTTGAAAATCTTATTTATAATAATCCAATAAGATCTCATGAAAATATACTTCAAAAGATTTTAATGTGTTTAAATCATCTTAAAAAAATTGGAAACTATAAGTATGTTAGTTTTTTAGAACATGATGTATTATACCCTAAAGGATATTTTGATTACCCAGATTTTGAAGAAAGTATTTGTAATATGAATTACATAGGAATATGTAAAAATGGTTTTCAAAATAAATTACCAGCTCAGCTTCCTCTTCATCAAATGACTATGACAATTGATTTTGCTATTAAGAATTTTGAAGAAAAAATGAAAATAACTAAACAACAAGGTTGGGCTTTTATAGAACCAGACAATGTTAAAAGTTATAATAGTATTAACCCAGCTGTTCATATAAATCATGGTGAACATTTTACTAGTCATTTTGAATGTTATTCAAGAGAAACTATTAATGAAAATAAATACTGGGGAAACTATACTGAAATATGGAAAAATATATAAATAAAAGTCAGGTTTTGTTGGTTTAAATCCTTAGACTTTTCATAGTCCTGACGTTTCTACGTTGGGACTTATTTTTTTACACTAAAATAAATTTGTTTGTACAAAATATTTTAGTTTAATTTTACCACTTAAATAAATTATTTTATGCACATACTTGAAAAAGTTAAGAAATCTTTAGGATGGAAACAAAGTGATTTTATTTGTTCTCAAAGATTGAACCTCTCTATAGAAGAATACAGAGAATTAAAAAAAGAAGTTAAAGCTGGAAATCAGTTAGATTCTAGCTGTAAAAAAAAATCTAGAGTTATAGAATTTAAAGAAGATCTTGACAAAGGAACTGCAGAAATAAAAGGGGTGTCATCTATTGAACCAAAGACTCCAGAAGAAATTATAGAAATTCTTAAAATAGATACTAAGAAATGGAAGCTTAATACATATTGGAATAAAGAAAGAAATGACGGCTGGTTTATATCAGCTATGGTTACAGCTATTAAACATGAACCTAAAGATGCATTAGCTGAAGTGATAGCTAACTTTAAACCTAAGTATCAACCAGTTACAGAACCTATTATACAAAATACTTTTATAGGAGAATCTATAGGGATTATATCTACACAAGATTTACATTTTGGTAAAGAAGATAATGAAGATATAGTGGCACACTTTCAAGAAGCTATTAAGAACTTAGTGTACAGAGCTTATATGTCTCACAAGCTTAGTAAGATAATTTATGTTGTAGGAGGAGATCTTCTTAACATGGATAGCTTCTCTGGAACCACAACATCAGGCACTCCTGTAGATAATGGTATGAGAGCTCAAGATGCTTATAAGTCAGCTTTTGATGCATTACATTGGTCTATTAATTTTATAAAACAATTCTGTGAAAACTTACATGTAGTGTATGTACCAGGTAATCATGATAGACTTAGTTCATATCATATGGCTCATGCTCTATCTAAATGTTTTGATACAGATGAACATAATATTTATTTTGATATAGAATATTCAGAAAGAAAAGTTGTTACTTATGGTAATAACTTTTTTGCTTTTGAACATGGTGATGTATCTAAAAAGAATACAGCTTTAGTGTATGCTACAGAATTTCCTAAGAGCTGGGGAGTTACTAAATACCGTACCTGTTACACAGGACATTTCCATTCTAAAAAAACTACAGAGTTTGTAACAGAGAATGAACATAATGGATTCAGTATTAAGCATTTACCTAGTTTATGTTCTACAGACTACTGGCACTATCATAATAAATATGTAGGGTCAAAACGTCAAGCTATTATGGAAATACATGATATAGTTAAAGGAAAGGTTTGTGAATTTACTTACACTGTTTAAACCCTTAAAGTTTAAATAGGAAACTTCAGAAATTTTACGTAAATTATAATATAAAGAAAGTGGCTAAAGAATATAAAAAACCAGATCTCAATGCTCCAAGGTACAGACCTAAAAAGCTTAATTTAACTAACACAGAGTTTTATAACAGTTTTATAAAGGATAATCCTAAATATGATGGTTGTTTAACAAGTGATGAATTTAAAAAAATTATAACAACTTTTAATGGATGCATTTGGAATGGAGTGATAAAAGAAAGAGATGGTGTACAACTTCCTGAACAACTAGGATATATATTTATAGGATCTTGTCCACGTAAAAAAAGTAATGTAGATTTTAAAAAATCAGAACACTACGGCACTGTATTACAGAATCAAAACTGGGAATCTGATGATTATTTAGCTAAGATATTTTATACAAACTTTGAAACTAAATATAGATTTAAGAACCATGACCTATGGGGATTTAAAGGACTTAGAGATTTTACAAGAGCAGTGGGGCAAGTTTATCCTACAGAATGGAAGAAGTATCTACAAGTTGATAACAATATGAAAATAAGCAGATTGTTTAGACAACAAAAATTTAAACAATTTAAAACAGAAGAAACAGCTGAGTTATTAAAAACTTATGATGAATTTAATTTAGACTAATATGGCTAAAAATACTATTAATGATGTTGTATCTAGAATACGTGTTCAGTTAAAAGCTGTAAGACAAGACAGTTTTATGACTGACCGTATGATATATACATTTGTTTTAAAGAATGCTAAGTTTCTTATGAAGAGAGAAGATAGCAAAAATAAGTTAATGGCTTTTTCTTCAGTTATACAAACAATGGATTTTGTAGAACTTATAGAGGTGGATAGAGTGGAAGCTTGTTGTACAGGGGTTAGATCTGATTGTACTATCAAACGTACTAAAGATAAACTTCCTATTTTTCTTGAGGGATACTTTGGACCCCTTATTAGAACTATTGCTTCATTAGATGGGTCTGAAGAAC
>Ga0304729_1000468_pt1 | contig 30217 bp, 31 predicted proteins | sample C_131016_MF_Meta_FD_190475 | JGI IMG/M metagenome (GOLD analysis project Ga0304729, IMG submission 190475) | Freshwater microbial communities from Lake Croche, Canada to study carbon cycling - C_131016_MF_MetaG (v2) (version 2) | ecosystem: Environmental > Aquatic > Freshwater > Lake | place... | reverse complement strand
AGTTGGTCGCTCTCCAGAAATGGAATCAGTTTGTCGAGGAGTTCAAGATCAACACACAGGTCCGTCTGAATCAGAATTATTATCTCTACGAGTCGGGAGACCGTAAATTTCTCTCATTGCTAAGCCCTGAGGAACTCGGATCTTCGTACACGTTCCACGGAAAGACCCGGCTGCACAGCGAGGGCTTCTTCGTGAAGGTCGAGGAAGAGAAGTCTGTGGCCAAGCCGGCATGAAGTCTGGATGAGCATTCCGGCTCGACTGCTGCTGGCTCTTGTCGCGGGGTTGCTCTGCTGGGGAGTGATCAGGAACGTCTCGCCCCTGAAAACCGGGGGATTCGTCGTGGAGCAGACCGGCCGAATTGATGAAAAGCCCTTTTTTAAGAATGAGTTGATCAATCCGGAGCAGGGATTGCCGATGGTGCATGTCGCCTCTCTGGCCCAGATGCCGGACGGGATTATGGCCGCTGTCTGGTATGGCGGTACCGCGGAGTGTCAGCCCGATGTGAAGATCTACTTCTCACAGCAGGAACCGGGCGCTGCATGGACGGCTCCACGCGTCATCATGACGAGGGAGCGGGCTGAACGGGATTTGCGCCGGCCCGTAAAGGCGATCGGCAATGCCCTTCTGCTTGCGAACACGGATGGATCGCTCCGACTGCTCTTCGTGACCATCGCCATGGGCAAATGGTCAGGAAGCCAGCTCAATAGCTGCCTCTCCAACGATGGCGGACTCACCTGGACACGTGCAGAAAGGCTGACACTGAGCCCCTTTTTCAACTTCAGCGAACTCGTGCGCAACCGCGCCGTACCCCTCGTCGGTGGCGGGTGGTGTGTGCCGATCTATCAGGAGTTTCTTGGTAAGTTCCCGGAGCTTCTGTGGCTGAAAGAACAGCAAGGAGAGCAGGGACATCGGGGACAGCTTCTTTATCGCAAGTCGCGGATTGCGGGCGGGTGTTCCAGTTTTCAACCAGCGCTCATCCCGCTGAACACGAGCCGGGCGCTGGTCTTCCTAAGGGATTACACGGACAACCGGAAAATCTTCATCAGCCGATCGGATGACGGGGGGATTTTTTGGAAAAAGCCCATGCCGACCAAGCTCCCCAATCCGGACTCCGGAATTTCCGGGTTGAAACTCTCCGATGGGAAGCTGTTGCTGGCTTACAATAATTCTACCTTGTCCCGGGATAATCTGACCATTGCTGTGAGCGACGACCAGGGAGAGACATGGGAAAAGCTGGTGACTCTGGAGAAGGAATCCGGCAGCACGTTTTCCTATCCCTTCCTGAGCCGCTCTCCCGATGGATTGATCGATCTGGCCTACACCCGAAAGGGAAAAGAGATCGCAGTGACCAGTTTCAACGAAGCATGGATTGCGGAGACATGTGCTTCGCTTTCCAAGATAAAAAGTGAGGCCAAGCATCCATGAGTGCTCAAATCCTACATCAGTTCTACGCCTGCTTGGCCCCTTGGTTGGCGCTCTCTCTGCTTTTGCTCGGGCGGAACCCCTTCCTTTCGAGACTGCGCCTCTTCGGTTCCCTGCTGCTGGCTTTCTTCCTGCTTCGCATTCCGCTGGGAGGCTGGTCCCTGTTTTCGTGGTTCAGGACATTGGAAATGAACCCCAGCTTCACGCTCACGGGATTGCTTTGCTTGGCACTCTGTCAGCGTCTCTCCGGGCAAATGATCTTCCGTGCTGAGGATTGGAGGGCCGCTTGGATTGTGGGGGCGATCGGTTCGCTGCTGCTCTATCCGATGGGGCTGGGTTTGACGCCGATCGACCCTTATTCCTGGGGTTGGGGGCCGGCCGTGTCGATCGTGACAGCAGCCTTCGCCACGCTACTGCTAATCCGAGGTAACCGCTTCGGGATCATCCTGATCCTGCCGCTGCTGGGCTCGTTACTAAATCTTCAGGAGTCAGTCAATTTTTGGGATGCGCTAATCGATCCTTTTTACGGAGGAGTCTCGCTGATTGCCGTGATACTGATAGTTATTCAAAGTTTCAGGAAATGCGGTCCGAGTGTCTAAAGCGCCGAAAACTTCTGAAACGGTTAGCGATTCTGTATTAACCAGTCCCAGTGGAAAAGGTGATGGGTGACGTTTCCCAGCAGAATATCCTGGGTTTGCTGCGCGTTGAAGCGGTCGATCATGTTAAGCCTCTTGCCCAGAATGATGCCCGGTGGAGGAGGCTGATCTAAAGGCAAGCTGACCACGACGAACTGCGCGTTGAAAGGCATATGCCAATTGTCATAGGGCTTCACGAGCGCGCCGGGCAGGAGGAAGCCGTAGCTCTCCTCGCGGGCATTGAAGTTGGAGGGGACAGAGACTTCGCAGCCTATCACCGACTCGATCCCCTCTCCCTTGAAGAGTCCCGGCCCATGATCTAATGGTATCAGAAAGAGATAATAGCCGAGATAGACTAGCAGCACTGAGGCAGGCATGAGCGGTCTGGTGAGTTCTTTGCGTGAGAGTGCCAATCCCACGACAAGCAACGAGCCAGCTAGAGGGAGTAGTAGCCAAAGGGGGTAGAGGGACATTCCGGCCGCATGCTGAAGCAACAGTGCAAGTCCTGGCAGGCCGAGTAGGATGATCCCCGATACGGCAATCGTTACATTGCAGACCCAGCGCGGAAGTTGACCCAGGCGGATCGCCATCAGGAGTGCGAGGGCCGGCATGGCAGGCAGGAGGTAGCGCTCGTCCCGTTGGTTCGGAATGCAGAAGAAGGCGGCCAGTACGAGCATCCAGATCCAGAGGAAGATTTCTAGCTGGCCAAGGTGGTGACGGCGCTTCCATGCATCCCAAACGACAGCCACCGTTAGGAGTCCCAGCAAACCCGCATTCAGCGGATAGGAAACAACGATGCGCCAGAGACTGGACTGTCCCCAAATCAGATTGAGGAAGTAGTTTTCGTTCCCCGTATTAAACTTCCCGACATTCTCGCGCAGTACGAAATCCTTCAACACGAGTATCGGATGAGGGTCGAGCCAGAACCAGATTCCGAAGAGCAGCAGAGCAGCCGTGACCATCAGAGCGATCCTCCAGAGATCCTGGATCAGGAAAGGGCGTAGCTTCCATCCCCGTGCCCGCAGTTGCCAGAGGGCCATGGTCAGGGCGACCGGAATTACCAAGGCAAAGGATTTGTAGAGCAAGCCGACGCCGATCATCCCACCCCAGATCCAGGGCCAGAGCATTCCGGACGGGAACCGAGGCTCTCGGTGCAGCAGGAGTAGCGCGAGCGGAGCAAAGAGCCAGAATGTCTCCGGTGCACTGGTGAGGAACACCCGCCCGTAGCGGTAGGTGCTAAAGAAGCCGAGAAAGAGAAGGGCTGCGGTGCAACCGAGTGAAATGTTTCGGGTGCGCCTCCACCCGATTAGGATCAGAAGTCCGGCCGTCAACAACGTGTAGAGGACATTCGGGGCCCGTAGAAGCGTGAGCGACCAGTGATCTCCCCAGCCTGTGGAGACGATTCCCTGCCAGAAGAGCAGAGGGGGTTTGGTGTTGCGCAAACGCTCGTCAAGTGACTGGAGCGGAAGCAATTGTCCAGTCGCCGCCGTGAGTTTGGAAATCTGGGCATAGAGCAGCTCGTCCCCATTGGTCGCCAGATGATCACTCCCGAGCCCCGCGCAGTAGACAAAAATGGCAAGCAGGAGTGACGCCCAGCCGATGAGCAGTGAGCGTCGGTGTACTACGGCGTGCGTGGACATAAGAATGAGCTAAGGATGAAACCTGAAGATTGAAACCTGAAGTTAATAAAATTCAGAACGTCTCATTTTGGAATGAGTGTCAACTTGGGTTCATGCAGCGCCTGAGCTGATAATTTGTAGAGATTCAGGTCTCATGTTTCAGCTTTTGCAGTTAAGAACTCGCGCTCGAATAGTGCCTGAGGGCCGAGTTCCACATCAGGCGCGTCGCGCCGACCATCAGGAGGGTGGCTGCGATCAACTGCAGCATGATGGGCCAGGGATTCTCGGCCGCATGGATGAGCAGGCGTGCAGGGATGTTGGCCACGATGATAACAGGGATCAACCAACTGAAGACGAGCTTGAAGGCTCCCCGGTAGATCGTGTCGGGGTAGCGGCCGATGTTGAAGAGGCTGTAGTAGCCGTAGATTAGGCCCTGCGAGCGAACCATCCAGAAGCTGGAGGCGGCAAAGACCAGCATGATGGAGTAATGGATTAGAATGCCGCAGCAGACCGCCACGGCATAGAGCAGGAGTTGTGCGACCGTGGGTAGTACTGCCAGTTTCCAGAGGGCAAAGGCGACAAAGCCCACCCCTACGCAGGCATTGACCACATTATCCATGCCAAATTGCTTCAGGGAGACAACGAACTGTGTGTCGACCGGCAGCAACAGCATGAAGTCCATTTTTCCTGTGCGAACGAGCTCCGGGAGGTTGGCCAGATTCACGTAGAAGAAGGCCTGGAAGAGCTGACCGATCAGTTGGTGGGTGCCGATAAGCACCACCACCTCCCATTTCGTCCATCCCCCGATCTCTCCTACATAGGAGAAAACCACCTCGATAAAGACGATCTGGCCCATAAACCAGAGGACCTCCACCACCATCCAGAGCAAGAAGTTCAGCTTGAAGTTCATCTCCCGGATCAGTGAGTTGCGGAACATAATCCCGTAGATCTCCCCTAAATGGGAAAGGCCACGATTGGTGGATCGTGGCCTGTTCATGATTGCAGTCGGGATCCCAGGTCCCAGTCCCAAGCTTCCGACCTCTTAAAGCGGCGGCTGCTGGGCGGCTGCGTGGGAGACGACTTCCGCCACTGTTGTGGCTGCAGCTGCCATGGCCGTGCCGCGTTCCATAACCACCCCGGAAAGGTGCAAGCCTGGCAGGACATCACGTTCCTCGGAGACATCGGCACTGATACGGCGGATGGCTAGGCGTTCGGGCGCGATGCGGACCACCTTGTGAATAATGCCGAGTTTCTCCAAGGTGCCGATGATGTAGGCAGAGGGATCGATCTGCCACCAGTGCATGCCGTGGTTTGCAGAGCGTGGGAAGGCATGATGGTTATTATGCCATCCCTCGCCCATGGCGAGCAGGCCGATCAGGAGGTTGTTTCGGCTCTGGTCTGTTGTTACGAATTCACGGTCACCGTAGGTATGGCAGACGGAATTCACCGCCCAGGTGACGTGGTGGTTTAGGAACATCCGTACCGCACCTCCCCAGAGGAGTGCATAGCCGCCGCCGCTCAGGCCGCCGAGCGCGTATCCGATCAGAAAAGGGATCAGGAGACCTAGGAATGCCCAGAGCAAGAAAGTGTTGCTGATGAAGACTACCAGCTTGTCCTTGAGCAGTGGACCGGCATAGCGCTGCAAATCGGGACGGAAGTCATCCAAAATCCAGCCTATATGGGCATGGAAGAAGCTCTTCACGGGGCTGTGAGGATCCATGTCATCATCGGAGTTGGCATGATGCTGGATATGAGTGGCGGCCCAGTTCAGGGCAGGTCCTTGGAAAGCCATGGAACCACAGATCAGGAAGAAGGCACGGATCCAATCGGGAGCTTCGAACCCCTTGTGGGTCAGCATTCTATGGTAGCCCACAGTGATTCCCAAGGCACAGAGAGTGTACCCGACAAGTAGGATGACAAGATCCGTTAAGGAGATAAAACGGCCCCAAAGGGTAAAAATGGCATAAACGGTGGACAGAAGAGGCACCCAGACTAGGAGCTGGAGAACGATCTTGGCCTTAAGGGAGACGGGCATGGTGGACATAAATAAGAAGAGCCTAAGAGGGTACTCTATGAGGCGCTTCATGCAAGAAGAGATGCCTCCACTGTATCTGAAGATTATCGAAAGACCTCGGCCATCGCTGTGCTGACATTTCCGTACTGATAGGGGAAAGAAAGCCCCTGGAACCGTTCCGGGATGATCCGCTGGCTGTCCAGCATCAGGTGTGAGAGATCTCCCAGCATGAGGCGCAGGGCAAAGGCCGGTGCCGGAAAGAGAGCCGGGCGATGGGCGGCGCGAGCCGTTGCCTTGGTGAACTCGGCATTGGTGACCGGCTCCGGCATCACGGCATTCATCGGCCCGCTGATTGCCTCATTGTGCAGGCACTCCAGAACCATGGAGGCCAGATCGTCGACCTCGATACAAGACATCCATTGCCGGCCCGATCCGAGGCATCCTCCAAGGCCCGCCCGGAAGACGGGCTTGATCAATTTCATCGCGCCCCCGTCGCGGCCAAGCACAAATCCAATCCGTAGCCTGACGACCCGGACTCCGTAGGCCTCCGCTTTGACCGCCTCCTCCTCCCATGATTGGGCGACCTCGGCCAGGAATCCGCTGCCCGCAGGGGAGTCCTCATCGGCAATCCGCTCTCCTGTGTCTCCGTAGAAGCCGATCGCCGATGCGCTCACGAGGACGCGAGGCCGTTCCGTAGACTTGGAAGCGGTGATCCCCTCGACCAATCGTCTTGTCCCTTCGATGCGGCTGGCGAGAATGCGATGGCGCTTTTCCTTAGTCCAGAGACCGATGATCGATTCGCCCGCCAGATGCACAACCCCGTCACAGCCCGAGACATTCAGGGGCTGGGTAAGCGAGAAGAGCCGTCTACCCTTCCCCTCGCGACGACTGAAGAGAGTGACACTGTCTCCCTGCGACGTGAGAGCCCTTTGCACTGCATGACCTATAAAGCCCGTTCCTCCTGTAATGCCGATGTTCATTTGCTAGGGGTTTAGGCTGAAGGCTGAAGGCTGAAGGAGAGGAGATTCACAGAGATGAAGGAGATGAAAGGGATGGGGGAACTTTCGTCCCATTACATTCTCTGCGCCTCTGCGCCTCTGCGCGAGAATTGATTCCTGCATCTCATTCCTGAGAAGGGCATTCCATCGGGAATCAATGCGCCGAGACCTTGGAAAAAAGATTCAGCACAATGGTCCCAATGATGATGAGGGAGATTCCAAGAATGGCGGGAAGATCAAGCTGCTGCTTATAAACAAGCCATCCCACAACGGCAACAACGGCGGTGCCGACTCCGGACCAGATCGCGTAGGCGACTCCAAGAGGGAGGGTCTTCAGTGTCATCGAGAGGCAGGTAAAGGCGACTCCATATCCAACCACCACAAGGATCGACGGGGTCAGACGCGTAAAATTTGCACAGGCTTTCAATGCTGATGTGGCAACCACTTCGGCGGCTATCGCCAGCAAAAGGATGAGGTAAGTTTTCATGAGGCAGCCTTGTTTTCCTAATGGGATTTTCCGAACGTGGCATGGAGCCAGCTGTAAGGAAAGTGCTCCCCGGGGCAGTCGGTGGGCCTGGGGTTGATCTCCTTGTGGGCATAGACGATGGCTTTATGGCCCTGGGATTTGCCGACGCGATCCCTCAGATAAGCCACGAGCTCCTCCAGCGCCCCGATCTGGGCCTTTGTGGGTCGCTCTCTGTTAAAGTCTCCAACGAGGCAGATACCTAGGGCTATGTCATTGAGGTAGTCGCTTGCCACATGGCCGCCGTTGATTTGCTTGGTCCAGCGATTGCCGATCTCGATCTTTCCGTCGCCTGAGCCGTGCCCGTCGCCGATCACGAAATGATAAGCCAGGCCGTTCTTCATATGGCGAACGCGGAGGTGGTAGATGTCAAAGACCCGTGCGTTACCCTCGCGGGTGCCACTGTTGTGGACGACGATATATTTCCATCGACCGCGACGCACCGGGGCGCGGTCGATGGCAGTACGCGTCGAAGTGCTCAGGTAGTTGTAAGTGCGACGCGAACCGAACACCCTGCTCCAGAAACCTTCTTCTTTTTGTGGGGTAGGCGCGGGCTCCATTCCCTCTGAGGTTTCGACGCCTGATTTTTCGATCGTGATGGGGGCCGAAGGTGTTGAGCCATGAGGTAAAGGCAGAGCTGAGGGCGGTGTCAGCGGCTGAGAGGAGTATGGAAGGGCTACTGGAGCAGCATGCTCGGGTGAGGGCAGAACTGCGGCTGCATGAGATGGCTGATCATGCTGAGGGGTGGGCGAAGGGCTTGGATGGTGATGTGCGGGCTTTTTCTTCCCCTTCTTATCGTAAGCAGGCTTGTGGGAAGAGCGATGCGGGGATGGAGAGGGCGACGGGTGCTTGTGCGAGTGGGGGTGCGAAGCTGGCTTGCCCGCCCCGGAGCCGGATTTCAGAAAAAGGGCCTTTTTCTCTTCCTCGGAAAGCTCACTCCGCAGTGTCGATGGGAGCGCCAGCAAAAACTGCACCGCAAAAAGCGGAATCAGCAGGGTCCTGGTGGATGTTACGATGGGAAGCACTGCCGTGAGGCTATCACTCCACAAGTCGTGATCAAGCCGTGCGAATCTTTCTCCGCGGATAGAGTGCTTTCACAAGATAGAGTCCGTGGGCTGGAGCCATCGCCGGAGTGGGCCATGGCTGCCCCTCGGCAAGACGTTTGAGAAAAACGTCCGGATTCTCTTTCTCCTGCGCGACCCGAACCATTCCACCGACGATCATCCGGACCATCCGGTAGAGAAAGCCATCTCCTTCGAGAGTGATCGAGATCGAGGAGCCACGCTCTTTCATAACGACCCGACTGATGGTCCGCACCGTGCTCTCAGGCAGTGATCCCGAGTCGGCACAGAATCCCCGGAAGTCATGGGTTCCCTCGACGCTTTTCGCCAGATCCCTGATCACGGAGCGGTCAAGCGAACCGAAGAGATGCCAGGAGCGGTTGACGAGATGGGGCGGCAGCACGGGATCATGCCAGATGTCGTACCTGTAGATCTTCCCTCGTGTGGAGAAGCGGGCATGAAAGTCCTTTGGGGCCCGCGAGGCCTTCAGGACACGGAGCTGCGGCGGAAGTGAGGAATTCAAAGCAGCCACCCAGCGATCAGGTTTTCCCATGCGACCGATCCTCGTCACCTGCTTAGGCGTCAGCTCGAAATGGACTGTCTGGCCGAGCGCGTGCACCCCCGCATCAGTTCTCCCAGAGGCATGCAGAATGACCCGTTCTCCAACAATAACCCCAATCACTTTTTCCAATATATCTTGGACCGTGCGACGGTGCTTCTGGCTCTGAAATCCCCTGAATGAGGTTCCGTCGTAGGCAACTAGGAGACGCAGTTTCATATGTTAGATTGCTACCTGCGAATCGAGCCAGCTCTGCAGGATTTGGACGGCGGCCGCCTGGTCGATCACCTGACGCTGGGCCCTGCTGTCCATACCAGTCTCTTGCAGACTACGTGTGGCAGCGACAGTCGTGAGGCGCTCATCCCAGAGAATCACACGGGCTGATGAGAGCTGTTTCACGGCTTCTGCCAGGGCCTGGCTTTTCTCGGCGGCGGGGCCGTAGGTTCCGTTCATATTGCGGGGAAGGCCGATCACGATGATGCCTGCTTCTTTGTCGCGGGCCGCGGCGGCGATCTCCGGCGCACCCGTGAGGCAGTCTCCTCCCTTTACCTTGATGGTGCAATAGGGATGGGCCATGAAGCCCATTTCGTCGCTCAGGGCCAGGCCGATGCGAACCGATCCGGGGTCGACGCCAAGTACGCGGGAAGTCGAAGTCACCTTCTTATGACATCGGAGTGCAGCCATGGAGGCAAGCCATGGGAAATCCTGCAAATCGCCGCCACATTGTTGCCATATAGCCCTTTTATTGCCGATTCCGGATTGCGAACAGTGAAGAAGAGGAGTAGTGATACATGATATGTCACAGCTTTCCCTTAATAAATTTTCGGAGAATCTCCCTGTAAGCGGGACAATCGGACTCACACAGGCCGTGGCCGGCCTAGGTCTCGGCCTTCTTATCGCGGATAAGTTGTCGGGTGAAACCCGTCGCCGAGCCGGCAGTATTCTACTCGTAGCTGGGGCTCTGGCCCTTGCCCCGGTGATCGCCAGTGTCGTGACCCGTGTGAGGAATCGTCCTCACTCCACACGCCGTGCCCAGCGTCACCTGGATTCGATCCGCGAGGATGTCGGATTTCACGACTCCGAACATCTCATTTAGTCAGATCGGTTCTGCGAATGCCTAAGAGAGGGCCGGTTCCGCGTCGCGTTGTGCTTGCCTCGGCATCGCCACGGCGGCGCGATCTTCTGGAAGCTGCGGGATTCGAGGTCATCGTTTCCCCGGCTGACGTTGAGGAACTCTCGGGCGGGCTCACTCCGCGTGCCTTGGTCATTGCAAATGCCGAGATGAAGGCTTGTAAGCTTGCTGCCGCGACTTACGGGGATGTGGTGCTTGGAGCCGATACAGTGGTGGTCCTCGACGGCCACATTCTCGGCAAGCCTCGTGATCTTGTGGATGCAACAAGGATGCTGCGGTTACTTGCGGGCAGAACCCATGAGGTCCTGACCGGCGTCTGCATGCTCCGTGGAGGGACGATGGTGCGATGTAGCTTTGTCGAGTCGACCATAGTTGCCTTTCGCCCGTTTGATGAGGCCATGATTACTGACTATCTGCAGGATATTAATCCCCTCGATAAAGCCGGCTCCTATGCGGCCCAGGAAGATCGCGGTCGACTGATTGAGCGGATCGAGGGATCGATGGATAACGTGATAGGCCTTCCGGTAGCACGCATCATTGAGGCGCTGGAACAGCACTTTGCCGAACCGCAAGCTGAGTAGAATAAATCTTGATCCATTAGGAGTGACGGCGACTTTACTCACTGGGAGCCAGGTGCCTTAGGCAGCCGGGCAAGCTGGAGGTGCGACGGCGCTGTTGGTATCCGCACGGGTGCGCAGGATGCTCAACGGCCGCAGGAGGGATGCTATCAGGGTTTTTTGACGGTTGTGTCCACGGAAGGGTTCGGGGGTTTAGTTTTGTTCAGAGTTTCAATACCTTGCGACGGTAGTGTTCGTCCGAGCGGCCGGAGATGCGGGCGACATTCTCCGGCGTGAGGAAGACGGGACCGCCAAGCGCTGCGGCGCCCGCGAAGATCTTCGCCGCCTTCTCGGCCATCATGAGCGAGGCCATGACGCCGGCAGGACTGCCGCCAAGACCAATAATTCCGTGATTCTGGAGCAGGATGATGCGGGGAGCCTCACCGTGGCGCTCCATATACTCCTTCACCCCCGCGGCGATCGCGCGCGCAAGATGGACACCGGGATCGGTGTAGGGAACAAGCACCGACTCGGTACCGCAGCAGACGATCTCGTCGGGGAAGGTGCGCTTGGTCGCATACTCCTCCGCACGGGGAGAGCAGAGGATCTGATTTACCGCGATGGCATGGACATGGCCGACGAAGGAAACGCCCGGCAGTGAGAGAAGATAGGCATGGAAAAGCCCCTCCACGGAGGGCTTCGCGGCACCCTGGTCGACGCGGCTCTCAAGGAGCAGGCGCTCCACATCCTCATCAGCCCATGTTCCCTCAAGAAGAGGGAGCAGGGTCCCGAATCGGCAGAGAGTCAGGCCCTGCTCGCCTAGTGTGCCAAGGCAGTGACCGCTTGCCTTGACGAGGAAGGTCTCCTCATCGATACGGGTGGAGGCGTTCCCCTCGCCGAGGATCGCCATGCCGCGCTCCTCGCGGCCGAGATCGTGGCAAAGACCGATAAGTTTTTGGGTGAGTTCGGCAGACATTTTAGATTTCTCCGCAGATAGCGACCTTCATGCCGAGTTCCCGCATCGCGGCGGCCTTTGCGTAGAGGCCCTTCTTGGCGCCTTCCTTGTCCGGGGCATAAACGACCTGGATGTGGTTGGCCTTGTGGCGGGCCATCATCTCATCGCGGCTGATGCCGGGGAGAATGGCATGCATGATCGGCCACTGCGGGGTGGAGAGCTTCCAGCGATCCTCAGTCTCGGCTTGGGGTAGTTCGACGATCTCTCCGAGTCCGGTGTCGTAGCAGAGTTCGCCACCATCAACAAAAACGCGGCTCCAGACGATCCAACCAGGCTTGCTGACTCCCTTGACGGTGCCTCCACCGAGGCGGAAGTACATGGAGGGCTGGCGCTCGCTCGAGGTTCCCTTGAACCCGCCGATGAAGTGGGCTGGAGGCGCAGCGCCGGAGATGAGGAACACCCAGACGTAGGCGTCGAGTGTCTCGGAGAGATTCTTGCCTCCAGGTCCCTTGTAGTGGCGTCCCCAGCGAAGATCATGCAGTGTGTTTTCCGGCGCGAAGCCGAGCTGGCGCCAGAGCTTGTAGGTGATAAGACCGTCGAGACCTGAGCACTCATCCACCTCGTTGAAATGAGGGAGCGCCTCTCCGGCGAAAAGTTTCTTGCCGGTCTCCTCATCATAGACGGGGGGACGCTCGACATTGTTGAGGAGTCCCTCAACGAGGTCGGAGGCGGGAGCAAGATCCTTAAGGCCCTGCTGGTACTGGATGCCGATCGTAGCGCAGCCAAACTCCTCGGCGATGCGGACGGAGGCGATGTACATCTTGCACTGCTGGAGGACCTGGTTCTCGGTGAGGTCGTTCTCCTCGCTGGGGCCGAAGTGGAAAGTCATGCCCCGGTCTAGAAGCCACTGGTAGACGGCGCGGGCCTCTTCGTCCTTCACGGTGAGCATCTTGGCGTAGAGAGCGGACTGGCTGAGACGCTCTTTGAAGACGCCTGTCTTGTGGATCAGCTCGTCGGGGATGATGGCGTTGTACATGCCCATGCAGCCTTCGTCGAAAACACCCATGATCTCCTTATGGTCGCGGAATTTCTTCGCGAAATCAGCACCAAGCTTCTCGACATCAGCTGGGACGCCGGCCTGCTCGTAGGTCTTCACGTGCGGGGTAGGGTGGGTTAACGAGCCGGTGGTTAGCCAGGAGCGGAGTCCCTTGAGAAAGGCCTCGTCGCTGAAATCATCGCTCCAGAGGGTGCTGTACGCGATGCCTGCCTTAGTGAGTGAGCCGTTGAGATTGAGCATGCCGACAAGACCGGGCCAGGTACCGCTCCAGTTGGCGACGGTCAGAATAGATCCCTGGTGGTTGAGAAGCCCCTGAAGCAGGTGGTGGCTGTACTGCCAAACGGCCTCTGCAACGATGATCGGGGCATTCTTGGGGATGTTGCGGAAGACCTCCATGCCATATTTCTGGCTATCGATGAAGCTGTGGCCCTTCTTGGCGTCAAAGCCGTGACCACGGCGGATGCTACGACCCTCTTTCTCAATGGCCTTGATCAGCAGGGCCTCCATGGCCAACTGCGCCTCCTCGCATTTCTGGTTGGCGGAGGTGCGGAGATCACCGTTGGCGATGAGGATGATATCTTGGTTGTTCATGGTTTGTAGGGAATGGGTGATCAGGGATGGCTATTGGACTATTGGGACTCAGAATGAAGAAAAGTGCCAAATTACAACATGATTTAGGCCAGATGGCACCAAGGAAGAGTGAGGCCTCTCATTGCGGGATATTGCTGGTCCAGAAAAAGCTCTTTCAGGCTAGAACGCCTGGCTTCGACGATGTGTCGCTGAACGAGCATAGAGTTAATAGTGATCATTTCTTGAAATGATTGAAGTCCATCGTTTTACCATAAATGGCAGTGATTCACACGCTTCAATAAATTGAGGGAAAGAAGTAAAAATTTGTCCTGTCTCAAAACCCATGGTCAAAGGAATTCACCCCTGTATCAGCCCCGAACTTCTCAAGGTGATGCCCAAGATGCGTCATGGAGATGAGATTATCGCCTCCGGCATGACCACGCTGGAAACACTGGCCAATCCCTACGCATCAATAGGGCCCAGACTCTCAATGGCGCGGGGGCCATGCCGAGTCCGATTGTCGGCGGCTATTTATACTGCGAGTGCAGCAGAACGACGCGGGGCGCGAAAATCCCAAGCCGCTAAAGCCTTCGAAGAAGAGTGTAGGAATAAATTCCCGTCGCGTGGCCATCCGCCCAACTCAGCTTGAGCCCATAGCCGCCAATAAATTCATAACTCTTCAACTCAAAACTGCCTGGCTTGTAGCTTCTCGCCGGCGCATCACCGCGGCCCATCACGTCGGGTTCGCCGCAGCAGACGGCGCAGGGACAGGCACGGCGCATCATCTCCATGGGAAGGAACTGCTCCAAACCATCTTCCCAAGAGAGGGCGAGTTCGTTTCCAAACGGCGCGACAGCAGTGAGTGATAGAGGATTCAAGGGTTCCGTCATCACTGCATTCTTAACAGACTAACGGATTTGACGCCACTTCCCTCCCGGGAAGCCGTGGCGCCCTGCGGGCTACGACTATGTCGTAGTCTACCGCACTCCTCCCCAGGAGCTTGGTTCAGTCATCTTCTCTGCGATCTCCGCGTCTCCGCGCGAGAATTTCTTCTACGACTTCAGTAAGGTCATCACGGCCTTCTGGGCGTGGAGACGATTCTCGGCCTGCTGGAAGATGGCATCGGCATGGCGCTCGAAGACCTCGGCGGTGATCTCCTTGCCCCGGTAGGCTGGCAGGCAGTGGAGCACATGGACCCCGGAAGCGGCTGCGGCAACGACGCGGTCATTGATCTGGTAGGGGCCGAACTGGGCGGCGCGATGCTCGGACTCCTCTTCCTTACCCATGCTGACCCAGACATCGGTGTAGAGGATGTCGGCTCCGCTAGCGGCCTCTTCAGGATTCTCGGTGATCGCGATCAAGCCCCCGGCTGCTTGGGCACTGGCGATCAGCTCCGCAGGGGGGCAATAGAGCTCCGGACAGGCCAGCCGCAGCTCAAATCCGAGGCGGGCGGCGGCCCAGATCCAGGAGCGGCCCATATTGCAATCGGCATCACCGATGAAAGCGATCTTCAGTCCGTCGAGCGATCCCCGGAGCTCCTTGATCGTTTGGAGATCAGCCAGTATCTGGCAGGGATGCTCCTCGTCGGTGAGGGCATTGATGGTCGGAATGCCAGAGAGAGAAGCGAAGGTCTCGATGTCGGACTGCTTAAAGGTGCGGATCACGGCCCCATGGATCATACGCCCGAGCACACGGGCCGTATCCTCGATCGGCTCGCCCCGTCCAAGCTGAATCTCGCTGGAGGAGAGGAAAAGGGCATCGCCGCCAAGTTCACGGATGCCGACCTCGAAGCTGACCCGTGTCCGGGTGGATGACTTGGAGAAAAGGAGGCCCCAGCATTCCCCTGAAAGAGGCTTATGTGTGGAGCTGCCTCGTGTGTCCTTGAGCGTGGCGGCGAGATCGAGGATTTCCAAGATCTCGGGCGCGGTCAGCGACTCGATGGAGAGGAGATGATTCATAGGAAAGGTGAATGAGGGAAGGGTGATCTATGGATGAAGTCGTAAGGAATGCCAAGAGGAGACCATCAGACAGATGATCTGGAACTCAAAAACTCAGGAATACTACTGGGACGAAAGCCTCATTTGAGTCCGTCTCCGTGACGATAGAAAAGCCGCCAGTGAAGCCGCGATCGCGAGGCCGAGGCAAACATGGGCGAAGAGATCGCCGTGAAGCGTGTAGAAGGTCGGCTCGGGATGGAGAGGGACTTGTACTTCCGCCTGCAGAATGCCCTCGATAAAGGTGATCCCGTCGGGACCCGCGAGCCTATCCCTCATCCTGCCAAAGCGGTCGATGACGCAGCTGATCCCCGTATCGGCCACGCGTACCATGGGCAGTCCTGTCTCCACGGTGCGAAGCTGGGCATTGGCGAGGTGCTGTCGGGTCGCCACGGAGTGCTCGAACCATCCGTCGTTGGTCAGGGTCATAAGGAGCTGCGCTCCAAGCTTCGCAGAACGGCGTGTCAAATCACCCAGCGTGTCCTCGAAGCAGATAAGGGGACCGAGCTTGATCGGCTTCGACGAGAGCTCTAGCAGAGCCGGCCCCTTGCCGGGATCGAAGTCGTAGGGGACCTTATTCCCCACGATCCAGCTAAAGAGAGGAAAGTTATGCCGGAAGGGGACATATTCCCCGAAGGGCACAAGGTGGACCTTGTTGTAGATCTGCGCTGATTCGGCGTGCTTGGTTAGTAGGATGGCAGAGTTGTGATCTCCACGCGGCTCCTGCTCGTAGTGGACGCTGCCTATCAGGAAGTCGGCCTGCGTGCCGGAGGCCAGGTCCTTCACCTGGTTGTAGATAATCTCGTCCATCAGGAGCGGACGCGGCGTGGCCGCCTCGGGCCAGACCACAAGATCGGGATCTCCAGCGAGGGCTTTCCGACTTCCGCTCAGATAGCTCTCCATGATCCGTCCCTCGCACTTCACATTCCAGTAGTCGTAGACCGGCACATTTCCCTGGATGCCCGCTACCTTCAGAGAAATGCTTACTGGCGGATGGATGCTGATCTTCTTCACCCCGTAGCCGAAGAGCAGCACAACGAGGAAGATAGCGGCAAAGAAATCGACATGCGGCCGCGGTCTGCCGGAGCGGATCTCCCGGCACAGGCGCTCGAGGGTGATGACAGCGATGGCCGAGCCTAGCACGCAGAGGAAGGTCAGCCCTGCCGTGCCGGTGATACCGGCGATCTGGATCACCGGAATGCAGTTACGCAGGGCCACGCCGATTTGATTCCAACCGAAGCCCGTGAAGAGCGTACCCCGGAGCCACTCAACAGCCACCCAGGCGGCGGCGGCGAGCAGTGCAACGATGAGATTCCTTACGTTGCCAAGCCAGGACTGAGCGGGGTCCCTAGCCTCCCCTATGGGACGGAGGACGACACCGGCAAAGAGTCCCCACAAGCCATGGTAGAGACCCACCACAAGCGAGAGAAGGATCCAGCCGAGACCGGTGACTGTCGTGATCCAGAAGAGGGAGATCAGGAAGGAGACACTCCCACAAAGCCAGCCGAGCAGGAATGCTTGGCGAGCCCAGAGCCGAAGCGAGGCAGGCCGGGGAGAAATCCAGAGCGCCCAGCAGAGAGGGGCAAGCGCGAGCCAGGGAAGCCAACTGAGGCCCCTCAATTCAAAGGGAGGAAAACACCCGCCGACCATGAGTCCGGAGAGCAGGGCTAGTCCCCAGGGAAGCCAAGTCAACTGGGACCGTTGAGGCTGATTTTCCCCAGTCATTTCGCTCCGGAGGATTTCACGGTATCAGGAGGGATCGTATCAGAGGGAATCGTGGTATCGATGGTGACTTCGCAGGTCGCGCCGACAGGCAGAAAGTGACGAGCCTTACCTCCATGAATAACCCCGGCGGCATCTCCTGCGTTAGCTGCATCTCCCGGATCTTCTAGCAGACGGATAATCACCGTCGCATTCTTTGCTCCCGATGACGGAGGCGAGACGGAGACCACCTCCCCCTTGAGGGCATGCAGGTGGCTCTGAGCGCTCTGCTCATACCCCGTACTCCCCATTGTGACGAGGGCATGGTGACCCGCAATAATCTTCGAGGCCTCGGCAAGCGGCATCACCACCGAGATCCTGCTCTCAGGCCACTGGTTCTCAAGGACATTACCCTGCGCGCTGGAGAAGACTTGCTGCTTGTAATTGTGCGCCGTCAGCCAGGTGCCGGTGACGCAGAGCAGGAGCAGGCCCGTGACAAGAATCCATCCGGAGGCGAGACCCGAAGGCTTGGCCGGTCGTGTTTCCTTTTCCATCACTGGACCGGAGCAGATGCTCCGCTGAGATCGGATGCTTTCGGTGGGAGCATGATATTGGCGGGAGCGAAGGGTTGTTTCTTCTTTTTCTGATTCTTGCTGTTCTCCTGACCCATGAGAGGGAAAGCATTCACCAGACGTGCTTCCTCGGCCATCGTCATGCCCGAGGGGATCACGAAGATGCCGTCGCGGACTGCCTTGTCCACGATCAGATCGGCAACCTGGCGACCATTCACCATGACGGCCAGAATGTTGCCGCGACCCATCCTCTCGATGGAATACTCGGTGAGCAGGTTCGCTCCGTGACCATCCAGACGCAGGTAGGCACCACCAGTGTTATCGGGAGCCTTGAACGGGTAGACCGACTTGATTTCGTGCTCGTTCAGGAGAGGCATGATGGACAGGGAGGTCTTCCTGCTGTCGAGCAGGGTGACGGGAACGGAAAATTTCTCCCCATCCTCGGGACTAGCCTCGCCGTGAATCCGGATTGTGAAGATATCCTTTTTCTTGCTCGATGCTCCCGCCTGAATCGGAGGCACGGCAGTTAGGAGAAGACCGGTGACTCCTAGCAGCAGAAGGATTCGTTTCATGAAGCAGCATCCTATGCCGCTGGGATAACATTTGCAACTGATGGCCCTGTCGGGTTACGCCTCATGGGATGTCATCGATTACCCTAGTCCGTTTTCTCATTGCAAGCCTGATGCTTGGATTCCTCGATAGCCATCTCGGGGCACAGTCAGTCAATGTCGCAGGCGATGACTCGGCCTTCCTGACCAATGCGCCCGTTGTGCCTAATCCTCCAAAATCACCTAGCGACGAGACAGTCAGTAAGACCGAGATCAAGGATATGTCCCTTAAGGGTCCTGATGCGGACAGCCCCTTCTTCACCGAGCGCCAGGAGGCCAAGGCAGCGATGGCCGATGCGGGACGCGAGGGATTCGGCATGTATGTCCCGAAACCGCCACACCCCCCGGTTCAGCAGCAGATGAAGAAGTTCTTCAACGGAATGTTCGGATCGGGTAAGTCCGTAAAACTAGGGCCAAACCCGATGATACTGACCCTCTCCCCATCGGAGTTCTCTCTAGCCCAGACCAGCGAACTGGAGGTCACTCTGAAGCTCTCCAACGCTCGGAAGCAGGAGTTGGAAATCCTCTATCCCGATAACCAACGCCTTGAGATCCTGACCAAGGACTCCATGGGGAATATCGTCAACCGCTGGTCTCAGGACAGGTCGTTTGAACACACCTCGGGATTCGTCGCCGTGAATCCGAAGGAGTTCATCACCTACACGGAAAAGATCGCCACCACGGGGATGAAGGCAGGTGAGGCCTACACCATCGAGGTTTCCCTGGCCAATCAGCAGGGATTTGTAGCCAGCACTAAGGTAACGCCGCAGCCGTAGGAAAACGGCCGGAGGTTGAAGCGCTGAAGCGTTAAAAAGTTAAAAGGTTTAGGAGGGGTGCTTTCGGCGGGATCCACTCTCTTTAACCATTCAACTCTTCAACCCACTTATCCGGTCTTCTTTGCCGTCTTGGCGAAAAACTTCTTTGTCGCCTGGTGACGCGCGATGAACATCAGGGTGAAGACCACCCTCATCACCGTCAGGTCCAGCAGCAACCCGATCACGCCGAATGGCAGGGCATACTCCACTCGATCGGTCATGATTGTCCCATTGATCCCGCCGTTGATATCGGCGACATCGGCATCGAAGAGATGATGATGTCGCCAATGACGGAAGGGGCTCTTCCTCGCCCCATCCACCAGTCGCTCATTGGGCACCGCTTCCTCCCAGAATCCGATCCACTCCAGAGGAAGGCCGAACTGCCTGATACGCAGGAGGAACTCGTCGCCAACAGAAGCGGGAACCTTGCACTCAACCCGCGCGACCTTGAGCGAAAGTGGGGAGATCTTCGTGATATTATGCGGATCCTCGTGGAAGGCATAGACCTCGGCAGGCGAAGCATCGAGCCGGACACTGCGTTCAAAGAGTGAAAAATCAGCCATGATGCACGCAGGGGAACACATAGACAGCGAATTGGGTAGGGAGAAAATTATTGCCAAGACCCTCTGCGCTCTTTACTCGTGCACAGGTATCCGTTAACCACATCACCATGTCTGAAAAAACCATCGAAGAAAAAGTCCGCGACATCATCGTCGAACAGCTCGGAGTGACCGCTGAACAGGTCACCATCAACGCCTCCTTCATCGAGGATCTCGGAGCCGATTCCCTCGACACCGTCGAGCTCGTCATGGCCTTCGAGGAAGAATTCGGAGTCGAGGTTCCCGACGAGGATGCCGAAAAGCTCCAGAAGGTCGGCGATGTCGTGAAGTATATCGAGGAGAAGCAGGCCAAGTAAGCCGCTTTTTCAGAATCCCTTTTCAAAACGCCGTATCCGCAAGGATACGGCGTTTTTCTTTTGTGGGATCGTATTGCAATAATTCCTCGTAAGAAGAGGCTTGCCCATCGAAGCGGAATGAGGGATTTTCACACTCCTGCTTGAAAAACGGGTTTTGGAATTCATGGCTAAGTAGCTCAGTTGGTAGAGCAGAGGACTGAAAATCCTCGTGTCGGGGGTTCGATTCCCTCCTTAGCCACATCCCTTTGATCGGTTCTCGAGAGGGGATTACTCCGTGACTTCCTCAAGCCTCGAAGTTCAACTAGGTAGTCCCCCTCATCCATGAATCGTTGCTTCATGAAGACAATCCTTATCCTGGCGTTGGGCTTGCTTCCCAGCGTGACGGCCCAGACAACCAGTCAGGGCACCTTATTGAAGGAGGTCAAAATGGATCTCTTTGCGGATGGACACACGATTGGATTTGCCAAGATCCCTGCAGGAACTCGGATCCTGATTGTGACGACCAATTCCATAGGTGAGATTCTGGTGAAGCGTACTCAAAATGAGAGTCCATTTGTCGTGCCTAGGGATGCCGTCTTGATTGAAACCCCAGTAACAGCAACTGCCCCTCGGACAGCACCGACCCATACTGCAACTCTGGCTCCAACTGCGACGCCGATCACGACGCCTACACCCACTTCAACGCCTGCGAATCTCGGCACCAAAGCGCCGACTGCCCAGGAGGTGAACAAGGCCCTTGGCATCTCCCTGTTCGGAAACCGTCCTCTTTGGGAAGAAAACGAAGCGATGGTTGCGGGCCGACTCGACTGGCCGGCGGAATCCAGGACCTCTTATGAGACGGGCTACCGATGGTATCCTTACTCGGACAATTCCGCGATCACGGTTCTCGGAGCCAGAGCGCTCAGCCTTTTCCTGCAGGGAATCAATGACAAGGTGGCGCGGGTCTCCGTGCTCTTTGCCAACAAGGGGGATGTCGCATTCTACAGCTCCGCGCAGGAAGCAAAATTGCAGGCCGCCATTCCCAATCAACCGCTGATGGTGACCGACAATATGCTCAAGGGCTGTCAGGACGCGATGAGGCATGACAAGGCCACAGTGGAATCAGCTTTGAAAGCCCTCTTCGGAGAATCAAAACCGGCCAGAATGGGACGCTTCGCCTCCACGACGGAATCAGGCCAGCGTTGGGACTGGAACGGCCACACCTTCGTGCTGGTCGCACCTCCGAATGAGTATGTAGCCCTGCGGATCCTGCCCACCGCATCGATTGACGATACCGATGCTGACAGGAAGGCCCTTGCCACAGCCAAGTCAAACCTTTCCCAACGTGTAAAGCATAAGGAAAACGGGGATGTGGTTATTACGGATCTCCCGATGATCGATCAGGGTCGCAAGGGATACTGTGTCCCGGCGACCTTCGAGAGAATCCTGCGCTACTACGGACTCTCGGAGGACATGAACATTCTCGCCATGGCCGGCCAGACCAAGGCTGGCGGAGGGACTAGTGTGAGCGGCATCGAGGGAGCCACCTACTCCACGCTCCGGGATGCGGGAGCCAACATCACCAAAAAAAACTTTTCCGGGAGCATCCAGGAGATCAAGTCGGCCATCGATGCAGGCAAGCCGATCCTCTTCACCCACTACAGCACGGAGGAGTTCAATAAGCGGGTCAATGAAAGGATGACACATCGCATCGCCGTAACGAACTGGGAGGACTGGAGCACCCGCTTCCTCCCCTCCCTCAAAAAGACCATCCCACTGAAGCCCGATCCCGAATACGGCCATATATGCCTCATCATCGGCTACAATGAGAAGACCCGCGAAATCGCCATTTCAGACTCGTGGGGACGTGCGGCTAAAGAACGTTGGATGACGGAAGAGGAGGCCAAACAGATCCAGCAGCCCGGCGCCCTCTCGGTCATCGAATGACCCGCGCACAATGCGTTCAGCGCTGGACTTGATCGAGGGCCGACACCTTTCCCCACTTGAGAGAATCGGCAATGGCCCGTGTCACGAATTTCTTGGCGAGACCGATAGCCTTCGGAAGAGGTAGTCCCTTGGCCAATCCGGCAACGATCGCTGCCGAATAGGTGCAGCCGGTGCCGTGGGTCTCCACCCCCTTGATAAAGGGAGCGGTGTATTCCTGCTCCTCCCAATCAGGGGTCAGGAGGACGTCTGTGGCCGTCCTCCCTTTCAGATGCCCTCCCTTAAGCAAGACGGATGTGCCAGTCGCGGCGGTGAGCCTTTTCCCTGCGGTCTTCATCTCTGCCTGGGATTCTGGCCTCAGCCCGGTGAGTATGCCGAGCTCATCCAGATTTGGCGTGATGAGCGTTGCCAAAGGGAAGAGAAGCTTCTCATACGCAATGAGGGCACCCGGTTTCAACAAAGGCGCACCGCTTGAGGCAACCATCACCGGATCAATCACCAGAGGCGGCAATTTCTTCAGTGATGCCAGTACCCCGGCAACAACCCGGATGATCGGTGTAGAGAAAAGCATTCCGGTCTTGATCGCCGCCACGGGATAGGCCTTCAGTAGTAGTTCCAATTGATCACGGACGATCTCCGGCTTCACCGCTTGGATCGAGCGGACATTGCCGGGTATTTCCGCGACGATACAAGTGATCGCCGTGAGGCCATGACAACCAAGCGCGGAAAAGGTCTTGAGGTCGGCTTGGGCACCGGCGCCGCAGGAGGAATCGGATCCGGCTATGGTGAGGACGACGGGAAGCATGGCCGAATGGTAAAAGGTGCAAAGGTGCGAAGGTAGGAAAGTTTTTCGGGGGAGATATTCACCTTCCCACTTTTTCACTTTTTTCTTTCCTACCAATCACCTCTCCTCATGGTTCCTCGCGAGGAACAAGTAGATCAGATTGCCAAGCGCGGCCACGAAGGCGGCGACATAGGTGAGGGCGGCCGCATTCAGGACGGCATTCACGCCGGCGGCTTCCTCCCCGGGGCGGATGATCCCCATCTGCTGCAGGATCGCCTTGGCGCGGTTTGAGGCATCGAACTCCACCGGCAGGGTGATCAACTGGAAGACCATCAGGACCGCGTAGCAGGCAATGCCGAGGTTGATCAGGTGCGTCATGTGGAAGAAGAAGCCGCCCATGATCACGAAGGGGAGGATCTGCGAGGCGAACTGCGTGGCTGGAACAATCTGCATGCGGAGATTGAGCGGGCCGTAATTTTTCTGATGCTGGAGCGCGTGGCCGCACTCATGGGCCGCGATGCCGACCGAGGCGATCGAAGCGCCGTTGTAGACATCGGTGGAGAGGCAGAGGCGCTTGGCGGAGGGATCGTAATGGTCGCCGAGCATGTCGTTGATCTCCTCGACCCGGACATCGTGGATCCCCGCATCGGCAAGGATGCGCCGCGCGGCATCAGCCCCGGTCACCCCCGAGGCGGCGGGGATCTCCTTGTAGGTCTTGAAGGCCGAGGAGACACGGAACTGCGCCCAGAGGGCCAATGCTAAGGGCGCACCGATCAGGAGGATGTAGAGCTCAAAAGTCATGGATGTGAGAGATTCATCATACCAGACAGCCGCTACCGGAAAATGTTCAACCTAAAATTTGCATTAAGGAACCGCTGGTTAAATCTCCATCGGCTTCGGACACCGGCTCAATAGCTTGTGCCCCGTTTTTGTGATCAGGGCGACGTCCTCATGGCGAACCCCTCCCAGTCCTGGAATATAAAGCCCGGGCTCGATGGTGAAGACTTGTCCTTCCTTGAGCTTTGCCGCACCGAAACGGGGAGACTCGTGCAGTTCGAGTCCGAGGCCGTGACCGGTTCCGTGGAAAAAGCCGCTCCATCGTCCCTTCGCCCCGCCCATGCGCTCGGTCGGATAGCCGTTGTAGGTGAAGAAATCCGTCACTTCCTTATGGATCACTCCGCCATCGGCTCCATGCCTCAGAGATCCTAGGGCCAGCTTCTGACCGAGTAAGCAGATCTCCCAGAGCCGCATCTGGGCTTCAGTTGCCTTCCCCTTGACGACAGTCCGGGTGAGATCACCGTAGTAGCCGCTTGCGGCTGCCCTGGGGAAAAGATCCAGAATGATCAGCTGGTGGGCCTTCAACGGGCCATGGCCCCGCTCATGGGGATCGCAGGCTTGTTCGCCACAAGCCACGATGGAGTTTCCAGCCGGGATCCCACCGGCCCTCAGGATCGTTGACTCTATTTCTATTCTCAGACGCTCGGCGGTGAGAGTGTTGCCCCCCCAGCGGAGAATATTCCGAGGACCAATGCTGGACGCTCGGAGGACTTCAAAAGCTCTCTCCATCCCCTCCTCGGTGATCCGGGTGGCGCGGGTCATAAGAAGGACTTCCTCGGCGGTCTTGATTTGACGTTCGGGACGGAACATCCCTTCGACCGGGGTTACCTTGATGCCACACTCCTCAAGTTCGCAGGCTAGTCCCAACGAAAAATCTGCGGGGACAAGCGGGCGACTCCCTCCACGCGCTTTCAAAAAGCGAGCAGTCACTTCGGCGGGCGAAGGCTTTCTACCAAGGGACTTTTCCAAGCTCGCCGACAACTCACTCTGCGAGACCACCTCATCCACAGTTGCCTGGCGCCTCCCGCGATCGAACTCGAGATCACTGAGCAGTATCGCTGTGTGCCCACGACTCTCCAGGTAGACAAAAGGATCAGGCGCCCTGAATCCTGTGGCATGCAGCATGTCGGCTCCCGACTCGCTCTCGGAGATGATCAGACGGGCAGGCGCTTTATTCTGTGCCGGTTTTGCTCTGGACGTTGTTGCTCTGGACGTAATTACCATAGGCTATCCTTGGCGTGGAGTCACCCTCCCCGACAATCAGAAAGGAGAGAGCGGCGGGGAGATGTCTTGAAAAAAGATCTTGCACAGTCACGGATTTTCCATACGCTCTCTCGTCCCTATGGCAAAGACTTCATGGCTTGAAAGAGATAAACGCAAACGCGAGACCGTCGCTAAGTGGGCGGAACTCCGTGCCGAGCTCAAGGCAAAGAAAGATTATATCGGCCTCAGCCAGCTTCCCCGCAATGCGAGCCCTGTCCGTCTGGTTAATCGCTGCCAGATCTCGGGACGTCGCCGCGCCTTCCTGCGCCGCTTCAAGCTCTCGCGTATCACATTCCGCGAATTGGCCACCAACGGAATGATTCCGGGCGTGACCAAGTCGAGCTGGTAATTCGAATCTGTTATACCCTCTATCGAGAGGGTATCGTTGAATTGATCAAGAAGAGTATGGATCCCAAGATGCTTACACAGGATTCCACTACTTCAACCCCCGCGCGCATCGGTTCTTGCCGTCTCGCTAACTGAGATCTCCCATGGTGTTCGTCCCTGCCATTCTGGCGGTGGCGGCAGGGGATCCCGCCCATCTGCCAGCCATCCTACCCCCGGCCTCCCAATGGGAATCCGGTGAGATGATTTTTTTGCGACTGCTGGTTCTTTTTTTCTTGGTCCTGCTGAACGGTTTTTTTGTCGCCTCCGAGCTGGCCATCGTCAAGATCCGCGGCAGCCAGCTCGATACCCTCATCGAGCAAGGTGATGCCCGTGCCAAGCTGACCAAGCATATCACCATGCATCTGGAGGCCTACATTTCCGCCACCCAACTCGGCATCACCCTGGCGAGTCTAGGCCTGGGTTGGTTGGGTGAGCCTTTCCTCGCGCATATGATCGAGCCGGCATTCCATCTTGCTGGCATCAATGCGCCCGCCGTGGTTACGACCGTTTCCTTCATCCTGGCCTTCTCACTGATCACCTTCCTCCACATCGTGCTTGGAGAACTGGCACCCAAGTCGCTGGCCATCCGCAAGCCTGTCGAGCTGGCCCTCTGGCTAAGCCCGCCGCTCAGTTTCTTCTACATGCTGTTCAGGCCGATCATCGGCTTTCTCAACCGCTCAGCGAATTTTCTGCTGAGGCACGTTTTTAAGGTCGAGCCACCGGAGGATTCCGAACGCGCCCTCACCAACGAGGAACTTCGGGTGATCCTGACAGAAAGCCGCCAAGCCGAAGAGGTCTCCATTCTTGGCGAACAATTGGCCGTCAATGCGTTGGATCTACGCCATCGGGTGGTGCGTGATATCATGACCCCCCGCAGCGACGTTATCCTGCTGGATCTGGAAGAACCGTTCGACGCAGAACTGAAAAAAGCCATCGACTCGCGCCATACGCGCTTCCCTCTTTGTGACGGGGCGTTGGACGACTCGGTCGGTCTCGTCCACATCAAGGATCTGCTCCGCATGGTCCACTCTGGAAAAAAAGACCTGAAGGGCATCCAAAGGCCCATCCATCATGTCTCCGAAATGATGCCTCTCGAGAAGCTCCTGAACTATTTTCTGGGAAAGCATGCCCATCTGGCCATTGCCGTCGATGAATACGGCGGCGCGGTCGGCATCGTCACCCTGGACAATGTCCTTGAGGAGCTTGTCGGCTCCATCCATGACGAGTTCGATACTCAGGAAGAGGAGATCACCAATATCCGTGACGGGGAATTCAACGCGGAGGGAACCTTGGCCTTGCATGATCTGGCGGAGGAAGCGGACCTCAAGTTCGAGGAGACCGAAGTCAGCACCATCGGCGGCTATGTGACCCAGATGCTGGGACATCTCCCCGTGCGCGGCGAAAGCGTGAAGATTGGCGACTATGTGGTCACCGTGACCGAGACGGACGGACGCCGTATTCTGATGCTGAATTTCAAGCGTCCCGTCCACCCTCCGGGCAAAGACTGAGCCTTTGGGATTTTCTTAGCGAGCCCTGGGTGTGGGTGTAGAGGCTGGCAGGGATTGGGATTTTGGAGCGCGGTGTTTCGGTTTCGGCATCGGCGTTGGAAGCGGCACCGGCTCGTTTTCGCCAGGTTTCGTAAGCAGCAGCAGCTCTTCGGCGGCGGTGCATGTCCTGGCCGAAACGATTCCGGTGACCGCCTTGCCATCGCGCGAGGTGAAGCCGTCATAGTTGTTGATGCTGGAAACCTGAGCGATGACATTACCCTCGGCATCGGTCACCGCTCCCCCGCTAGATCCGGGGCAGTACTCAGCCGTCACCTCGACATGGAGCGCCGGCTGGTGCTTCTCATCGTAACGTTCGCGACTGATCCGGGCGACCTGTCCGCCCGTGAACATGAAGGAGAATCCATCCGGATGACTCATGCACCAAACCGCCTCACCCGGACGCACTCCCACCCGAAGCGGCAGGGCCGGGAGCATCAGGCCGGGAACCTTGATCAGGCAGGTGTCGGCCCGATCACTGGAGGCAATGATCTCCGTGACAGGAAAGACCTTTCCATCCTCCGTCACTGCAACGGCTTGTGCCTCGCGCATCAGGCTTGGGTCGATCGTCATCACATGCAAAGACGTGGAGAGTGTCTCCGGAGCTACGGCGAAGGCGGTGGCACCGATCATGAAGCGCCACTTCTTTGAGTGCGGCTCTTGGTAGCGTAACCCCATGGCCACCGTGCTGTGGCGGAGTGTGTCCGCTAGCTCGGTGGGGGCGTGAGGGCTCTCAGCCACTGCGGGAAGGGCCAACTCGGCACGACTCTTAGGCAGGCTCTTGGCAAGCTGCGTATAGGTGACGAGTTTACCCTCCTTGGCAAGCTGGTCGGCCACCTTGCCAGCACCACTCTCGAAATGCTCATCCTCCACGATGTAGCGCGGATCCTTCGTTGGAGCAGTAGTGGCCGCATTCGTAGCGTTCTGATCCTGGGCAAGCAAATCTGCGCAGATCAGGAAGAAGAAGAATAGCGGCTTCACAAGGCGCCGGTCAGCCGACCGGCTGGTACCAGTTGTTCCTGCGCTGCGGAGTATACCCGGCCTCGCGGATGAGCGTCTCGATTTCCTGCGACTCAAGTCGGAAACTGGTGCCCGCCTTGCTCACGACATTCTCTTCCATCATGACACTGCCAAAGTCGTTCGCTCCGTAGCGCAGCGCCACCTGGCCGATCTTGGGTCCCTGGGTGACCCAAGAGCTCTGCACGTTCGTGATGTTGTCGAGGAAGATGCGGGAGAGGGCCTGCATCCGGAGATATTCCGCAGAGCCGACCGGTTCAGCGCGGAGCTTTGTGTTGTCGGGCTGGAAAGTCCAGCAGATGAAAGCCGTGAAACCACCAGTCTCGTCCTGCTGGGCACGGAGACGTCCGAGATGCTCGATCCGGTCCTCGAGCGTCTCGACATGGCCGAACATCATCGTGGCGCTCGAACTCAAGCCCATGTTGTGGGCGATCTCCATCACCTTGAGCCACTGGTCGCTGTTGGCCTTGAGCGGGGCAATGCGGTTGCGGACGCTGTCGACCAGAATCTCGCCTCCGCCTCCGGGGATCGAACCGAGGCCCGCCTGCTTGAAGAGGCGGATGACTTCCTCGAGTGGCATCTTGAAGACTTCGGCAAAATGGTTGAACTCCGGGGGGCTGAATCCATGGATGTTCACGTGGGGATACTTCTCCCGGATATGGGAGAGCAGGTCGATGTACCAACCAATCGTAAGAGAGGGATGATGACCCCCTTGTATCAGGATCTGAATGCCTCCTGCGGCCGTGAGTTCGTCCAGCTTCTGGTCGATCTCCTCATGGGTGATCACATAGGAGTCGGAATCCTTCTCGGTTCGATAAAAGGCGCAAAACTTGCAATAAACATTACAGATGTTCGTGTAGTTAATGTTCCGGTCAATGATGTAGGTGACGATCTCGTTCCCCTCCCCTCCATAGGCATTGGCCAAAGCCAATTTGCGGCGGTGATCGGCGAGCGCGCCCAACTCCTCAAGGGGAAGACGGTATAGTTCAAGGGCCTCCCCAGGTGTGATCCTCGCCCCCTCAATGACTCGTTCGGTCAGGGTATCGAGTGTGCTGGAAGTAGTCGTCGACATCAGACCTTAAGAATCACCCCAAGGGCATGGAGGTGCAATCCCGGATTGCAGTGCGTGAGCCACAAAAATCCCGAAGATCAGGCGAAGATGATCATTCCCTGACCCTTACCCTTGCTCTTCCCTATGTTCTGATGCAAAACGAATCCCATGTTCCGAATTCCACTAGCACTACTAGCTCTTCTCGTTGCTCCCATTGTCTCCACATCGGCAGGACCGCTTGATCAGATCCCATTCAAGACCATGGCTGAGAAGGAAACCTCCCTCAAAGAATACGCCGGCAAGGTCATCCTCGTCGTCAATGTGGCATCTAACTGCGGCAATACCCCTCAATACGCCGGGCTTGAAAAACTCTACCGACAGTACGCTCGGCAGGGCTTGGTGATTCTTGGGTTTCCTTGCAATGACTTCGGCGGTCAGGAGCCGGGCTCTAACGATGAGATCAAGGCCTTTTGCACCTCCACATACGAGGTGACCTTTCCCATTCTCGACAAGATTCATGTCAAAGGGGCTGACCAGGCGCCCCTCTACGCAGCCCTATCAGGACCAGAAGCCAAGTTTCCGGGTGATGTGAAGTGGAACTTCGGAAAATTCTTGATTGGCAGGAATGGTGAGGTGATCGCACGGTTTGAACCCGCCATCCAACCTGACAGTCCGGCTCTAATCAGTGCACTTGAGTCGGCGCTAAAAAAGTAAGTTCGGTCTTTTTGTTAACTTAGAAAGGAAGGGGCAGTTCTAGGATCGCGCCTGCTCTAGGCTAAGCCGCTTGCGCCCTCCTCCCCAGCCGCTGGAATCAAGAGATCTACGGTTGCAGGGCCTAAAATTGCGCTGGCCTGCATCCTTGTTCTGAACACATGATCTTGTCTTATGAACACCCCCTCCCCCTTTGCCAAAGGAACAGCCGAACACGTTCTTCTCCCCGGGATGGCGAATCGTCACGGACTCATCGCAGGGGCCACCGGCACAGGAAAAACCGTCACCCTGCGTGTCCTTGCGGAGCGTTTCAGCAGCATGGGCGTTCCTGTCTTTCTGGCCGACGTTAAAGGGGACGTCTCGGGCATCGGTCAACCCGGGGAGAACAGCCACAGCATCGACCAGCGCAGGAAGGAAGTAGGGATGCCGGAGTTCTCGTTCGAAAATTTTCCCGTCCGTTTCTGGGATATTTTCGGCGAGCAGGGTCATCCGGTCAGGGCCACCGTCTCGGAAATGGGTCCACTCCTCATGGGCCGGCTTCTCGACCTCAATGAGGTGCAGGGGGGCGTCCTGAACATTGTTTTCAAGATCGCCGATGATCAGAAGTTGCTGCTTCTCGACCTCAAGGATCTGCGCGCGATGCTGACCCATGTCGCGGAGAATGCCGCCAAGTACCAGGCCAACTACGGGAATGTCTCGGCGGCAAGCGTGGGTGCGATCCAGCGGGGACTGCTCGCCCTGGAATCTCAGGGAGGAGACAGGTTTTTCGGCGAACCGGCACTCGATCTGGATGATCTGATTCAGACCGACCGAGGCAAGGGGGTGATCAACCTTCTCGCGGCCGACAAGCTGATCAACTCGCCCAATCTCTACGCCACCTTCCTGCTCTGGCTCATGTCGGAACTCTTCGAGCGCCTCCCCGAGGCGGGTGACCTGGAGAAACCCAAGATCGCTTTCTTCTTTGATGAAGCGCACCTGCTCTTCAACGACGC